>VYLE01000020.1_pt1 | contig 213272 bp, 165 predicted proteins | sample 5114391 | NCBI WGS metagenome assembly VYLE01 (sample SAMN12291771, study PRJNA351875) | freshwater metagenome | isolation source: freshwater lake | place: USA: Michigan, Kent Lake | collected 2013-08-15
CGCCGCGATCGCCGGAGCCGCTGGGGCCGGAGCGATCGCTGCGCGAGCGACGCTCGTCGCCGCCGGTGCCGACTGGGCGCCTGCGCCCGAAGCGGGAGCCGCCTCGAGCGCATCCGAAGTGGCCGTTGCCTGGGGCACCGGCTGCGGACGGGGGCGCGGCACGGGCAGCCGGCCCTTCAGGACGAGATCCGTCACCCGATCGCGCACGCCCTCCTGCATCTCGCTGAAGAGCCGCGAGGACTCCTTCTTGAACTCGATGCGCGGATCCTTCTGGCTGAAGGCCCGGAAGCCGATCGAGTCGCGAAGCTGGTCCATCGCGTGCAGGTGATCCTTCCACGCGCTGTCGAGGATCTGGAGAAGCACCCAGCGCTCGAACTGCGTGACCTCGCTGCGGAGGAGTTCCTTCACCCGGGCGCTGCAGAAGGCTTGCGGATTCTCACCCGCCTCGCGCTTCTCGACATCGCCCAAGCGCACGAAGCAGTGCTCCTGGAACCAACGGTCGATCGCCTCGCCGCGGGCCTCGGCGTCGGCCGCGGACTGAGCTGCGCCGACCGCCTTCGCTGCGCGGCGCGAGCACTTCGCGTCGTCCCAGGTCTTGGCCTCAGCGATGAGGAGCGTGCGCAACTCCGCGGGATTCGACGAGGGCAGCGTCTCGGGGGTCCATTCGAGCTCGTAGCGCGACTTCACCCACGAGCAGAACTGCTGGAGCGCCTGAGCCGGATTCGACTGCATGAGCGAACCGGTCACCTCGATCGCGTACTCGATCGGATAGGTGATCTCGCGATCCCGATAGGCATTCAGGGCGATCTCGAGGAGCTTCTTCGTCGCCTCGTCGGCGATATCGACGCCGGCCTTCTGGGCCCGCTCGCTCAGCGCGAACGCCGAGGGTTCGCAGGGAATCCCGAAGGTCCGCGTCGTCCACTGGGCCAGTTCGGTCTGCCCATAGTTGGGCACGAGATACTGGTCGATGGGCGAGAGGTCGACGGCCTTGAACTTGCGCTCGGCGGCCTTCTCGAGCTGCCGGATCATCTCCATCGTCGTGGCCTTGCGGATCGCCTCCTGATCGAGCGTCGTGTCGAAGGTCTGCTTCGCCCACCCCGCGAAACCGGCGACATCCCATTCGGCCCGATCGAGCTCCTCGGACATGTACTCGCCGACGGTGACGCGAATCACCGACGAACTCTCCTCGAGGCAGTCGGTCAGGATGAGCTTGTGGATCTCGTCGCGACCCTTGCCGCGGAAGCGCTCCGCCTCGATCGCGACATTGCAGCGGTCGCGCACCCAGTTCGCGATGCAGTTCGGCACATAGTCGCGGCCGAGGTAGTGACCGCCGGCCTGGCTGACCGCATCGTTCACATAGTCGACGACGACATCGCGCACGCCGCGCCCCTCGACGATCGGCTGGCGGAGGCCGTAGAACTTCCGGCGCTGGAACTCCATCGGCTCGTCGTACTCGAGGATATTCTTCCGCATCTGGAAGTTGCGCTCCTCGACCTTGCGCTGAGCCTTCTCGATGGTGCGGGTGAGCATCCCGAGTTCCATCGCCTCACCCTCGCGCAGGCCAAGACGACTCATCGCGTTCAGCGCCGCCTTGCCCATGAAGAGCTTCATGAGATCGTCGTCGAGGGCGAGGAAGAAGCGCGACGAACCGTTGTCGCCCTGTCGGCCCGCTCGGCCGCGGAGCTGGTTGTCGATGCGCCGGCTCTCGTGGCGCTCGGTGCCGATGATGTGCAGGCCGCCCATCGCCTCGATGTTCGACCAGACCTCCAGCCGGTGGAGCGGCGGGAAGACGACCGAGTCGAGATACTCGACGAGATCGGCCTCGGACATGCGCGAGACGGACTTCTCCGCGGCGCGCTGCTCGATCGCCCACGCCCTGAGCAGTTCGAGGCGCACCTGGGCGTCGTCCTTGCCCTCGATCGCCTGCTTGCCGAGGGCCCGCTCGGCCATGTGCCGGTAGCAGCTCTGGACGATCTGGGCGTCGGGCCACTCGGGCTTCACCTCGCGCGGGCAGATGTTGCGGCGCTTCCAGTGATCGATGAGCTGGCTGCGCTCGATGCGGGCGAGCTTGATGTCGGTGCCGCGGCCCGCCATGTTCGTGGCGATCATCACGGCGCCGAGCTGGCCGGCGCCGGCGACGATCTCGGCCTCGCGGTCGTGCTGCTTCGCGTTGAGCACCTCATGCTTGATGCCGTACTTCCTCGTGAGCATCTGGGAGAGCGTCTCGCTCTTCTCGACGCTCGTGGTGCCGACGAGGACCGGGCGGCCGGCGTCGTGCATCCGATGGATCTCGTCGACGATGTGCTCCCACTTGTCCCGCTGGGCCATGAAGACGACATCGTTCAGGTCCTGGCGGGCGATCGGCAGGTTCGTCGGGATGCTGACGACATCGAGACGGTAGATTTCATAAAACTCCGTCGCCTCGGTGTCGGCGGTGCCGGTCATGCCGGCGAGCCGCGGATACATCTTGAAGAAGTTCTGGATGGTGATCGTCGCCATCGTCTGCGTCTCTTCCTTGATCCGCACCGCCTCCTTGGCCTCGACCGCCTGGTGCAGGCCGTCGGACCACTGGCGCCCGATCATCTTGCGCCCAGTGGACTGGTCGACGATGACGACGCTGTCGACGCCCTGTTCGTCGGGCGAGACGACATAGTCGCGGTCGCGCTGATAGACGGTGTGGGCGCGCAGCGACTGCTCGAGCAGGTGCGGCATGTCGATGTTGTCACCGACATAGAAGCTGCCCATGCCGGCGAACTTCTGGGCCTCGGTGATGCCGTCATGGGTCGGCGTCGTCCGCTTCTTGTCGAGCTCGAGCTCGTAGTACTGGGTGAAGCGGTCGCGCTCGCTCTCGAGCTGCGGCAGCCGCTTCCTCGCCGCGTCCATCTTGGCCTTGATCGTCGGGACCGTCGAGCGGTCGCGGGCGGTGCGGATGTCGCCCTCACACGCGGCGATCTCGGCGAGACAGGCCTGGACCTTCTCGTTCGCGGCGTTCCACTCGCCCTGCTTCGCGACGAGATGGCGGGCGAGCCGGTCGGCGAGGTCGTAGCGCGGCTCGTGGGCGTGCGCCGGACCGGAGATGATGAGCGGCGTGCGGGCCTCGTCGATGAGCGTCGAGTCGACCTCGTCGACGATCGCGAAGTCGCGGCGCTTCTGGAGCTGCTCCTCTGCCCGGACCTTCATGTTGTCGCGGAGATAGTCGAAGCCGAATTCGCTCGTGGTTCCGTAGACGACATCGCAGGAGTAGGCGATCTGCTTCTCCTGCGGGTGCTGCATGTGCATCGGGTGGATGCTGCCGACGGTGAGACCGAGCGCCCGGAAGAAGGGGAAGGTCCAGTCGCGGTCGCGCTGCACGAGGTAGTCGTTCACGGTGACGACATGGACCTGCTTGCCTTCGCAGCAGGCGAGGTAACAGGCGAGCGGGGCGACGATCGTCTTGCCTTCGCCGGTCTTCATCTCGGCGATGCGCCCCTCGGTGAGGACCGTGCCGCCGATGATCTGGACATCGAAGGGGCGGGCCCGGAAGGGGGGACGCGACTCGGGATAGAGCTCGCGCACCGCTGCGTAGATCGCGTTGGGAATGTCGATGTACTGCCAGCCCTGCACGGCGCTCGAGTGGCCGCGGAAGTCGCCCTCGGGGGGCAGCGCCGGCGCTGCGTCCATCTCAGCCTTCGTGCGCTCGTAGAGTCCGCGGACCTCGGAGGGGAGGCGCGCCGGATCGAAGGCCTGGGCCGGATCGAAGATGTTGCGGATGCCGACCGCGCGGTCCATCGCCTCGCGGGCGACGGCGAAGACCTCGGGCATGAGCGCAAGGGGCTTCTCGCCCTTCTTGATGCGCGAGCGGAAATCGGCGGTCTTCGCCTTGAGCTCCGAGTCGGAGAGGCGGCGAACGGCCGGTTCGAGTGCGTTGACCTGATCGACGATGCGCTCGAAGCGCTTGACCATGCGCTGATTGCGCGACCCGAAGAGCTTCTTCATCAACGGGCCAAAGAACGGAACGCCCATAGTGCGGGTGCCTTGTGTGAGTGCTATGACGGTGCGGTCGACGCCCGCAGGCGTGCTGCGTTGGCAAGGACCGCTGGCGCGGTCGATCGTGGTCGACGCTGCGCGGGGATTCGGATGACGGCTTGTTCGAGAGGGGCGGCGGCGGTGGCGCTCGCGCTGCGAGCGCGGTCAGGCCAGCGGCGGCGGGAGGTTCAGCGTCCGCCGGTGGATCGCATGCCGCGCCGGGTCGAGGGCCGCGGCGCTTGAGAACGCGTGTCGGGCCGGGAAGGACACCGGTGCGTTCGCGTCGCCGTGCGGGCGAACGGACGCTCCCGAGACCATGCGGGCGACGGCCCAGGCTCCACCGCCGGTGTAGGGGCGATGGGTCGGGCGATGCCGTTCGCTCCAGTCCTCTTCGAGCTGCTCAGCGACGCTCGTGAGGGCCGTCGCGAGCACCCGACCGGAGAGAAGGAGCGACTGCGAGACGCGTCCGGGAACTGGCTCGCGACAGTCGTTCGGACCGCCACCGGTCTCTGCCAGCGTCGAGGCCATCGCCACCATGAGTGCCACAACGACAGCCGTCGCGGTCGGAAGACCGGACGGGAGGGGCCGAAAGGCTGGGGTGAAGCGGCGGGCGAAACGCATGCGAAGCGGGAGACCGGGACGCGGGGACCGGTCGGGCCGGAGCAGTCCGGAGCGTATCCCCGGAGCGTACTCCTGAGGGGGGAGTATCGGCTCGACCGGGGGACAAAGCAAACGGAAGGCCAAAAGCCTGCGGAGCGGAGGGCGTCGTGCGGGACAGCCCGCTGGCCCCCGAGCGATCTTCGGATCTTCTGGTTGCAGCCCGTGCGCCGAGGCTTTATGAATCCCATCTGGTGTGGTGATTCCACCAGCCCCCCGGATTCCGCGATCGCAGCGATCGGGCGTCGAGCAGTCGGCTCGGGGCCATCAGAGGTCCTGTCCTGCAACGGAGAACCCCGAGCGATGTCGAGCCCAACCGAACCGTCCAGTGATCATGCGAACCAGGTCTCGGGCGGGCAGGCTTCGCCCCCATCGATGCCCTCAGAGCCGGCGCAGAGCCAGGGGTCGCCGGGTCGAGACAGACGAAGTCGCTCGCCGCGCTGGTTCCCGTTCCTGCGGTGGCCGCTGATGGTGTATCGCGACGAGGTCGACACCACACCGCCAAGTGGCTTTCTCGATGACCATGTCAGCAAGAGTGCCTTCAGTCTTCGCCTTCAGCGCTACTGGTGGGCGGCGCGGAAGCTGGGCGACGAGGCTGCCGGACGCGAGCCAGGCGCCTTCGTCGTCGTCGACTTGGGGTGCGAGCGCGGGTGGATGCGGCGGTTTACCCCTGAGCGTGACCGCATCGTGTGGATCGGTCTCGACGGGAACACATCACATCCCTCGCTCGCTGTCTCTGGCTACGACAGGGTCATCGAGTGCAACTTCGACGCGCCGCTGCCGCTGCCCGATGCCTCGGCCGATGCCGTGGTCAGCCTCCATGTCTTTGAACACCTTCCGAATCCCGATCGGACGCTTGCGGAAGTGGCGAGGATTCTGAAGCCTGGAGGCTGCTTCCTCGCCGGATCGCCGACCGGACCGGGGCCGGTGAGCTGGATTCGAACGCGCATGTTGCGATCCCGCGCGGAGGCCGGTCGCAATCGTCACTGGGGCCATTTGCAGAAGCTCTCGCCCGCCGGTTGGCACGCCCTCTGTTCCGATGCCGGGCTGACCCCCGAGTTCGTGACCGGTTCCCATCTCATTCGCCGCACGGGTGCCCAACTTGAAAATCGCTCCTGGTGGATTCGCCTGAACCAGCTCTGGGGCGCGATGTTCCCCTCGCTCGGCCAGGAGGTCTATCTCTCCGCACGCAAGCTTCGTGCGGCGCCTGGAGCAATCCGCGGATGGTGGAGCCGCCTCTGGCTCCATGCCGACTGGCTCGCGCCGGTTGCCTGTCTCGCGTTGGTGGCCATGACGCTGATGGCGCCGCTTCGAAGCACCGCGTCGTTTGCCGATGAGATCGCCGCGCATCAGGACGGGAATGACATCTTCGTTCTCTGCTCGATGGTCGAGGCCTCCGTCGAGCGCAGCAACCGGTCGCTCGATGTGATCGAGGATGTCGCGACGCTCAAGGATATCTTCGCCGAGGCCGCGAGCCGCGACGCCGATCTCCATGTGATCGTCGAGGAGGAGGACCTCGAGGCCTATCGTTCGCACGCCCTTGCCGGCAAGCTCCGGGTCGCCGGGCGCTGGACCGAGGGTGAGAGCGCATTCGTGGTGTTGAGCAAGGAAAGCAAGGAACCGCCGCTGTCTGGATACGAAGCCGGCCGATAGGAACGCTCACGGGCATCTTCCCGATCAGCGCTCGGCGATCTCCGGCAAAGCCGAGGAATCGACTTTCGCGGGACCCGGTTGCGCGGCACACTCCGGAGTCATGCACCGCATCGCTCCCAGTCTCTGCCTCTCGTTCGCGCTGACCGCCTGCACGCTTGCGACGACCGCATCAGCGCTCGCACCGAGTCCAGAGCGTGTCCGACGCGAGCCGGTCACGGTGTGGGTCTCCTTCGTCGACCGAGACGATTCGCCTGATGCGGTCGATCGCGGCGAATCGATCGTGAGCGAACGGGCCCTCGCCCGGCGAGCACTCCGCGGCAGCGTGGTCGGCAGGCAGGACTCCGATCGGCCGGTGTCACCTCGACATGTCGCGGCGGTCACGGCCATGGGCGCCACCGTGCGAGTCGAAAGTCGCTGGCTGAACGCTGTGAGCGTGCGGGTCGATCGCGAGCGGCTCGCAGCCATTCGTGATTTGCCTTTCGTGAAGGGAATCGAGCCGGTGCGCGTCGGGCGTCGTGCCGAGCTTCTGCCGGTCGCGCCCCCGGTTGCGCAGGAGGGTGGAGTTGCCGGCAACGACTACGGGGCAAGCCTCGAGCAACTCGCCCAGATCGATCTGCCTGCCCTCCATGCCCGCGGGTTCCGCGGCGAGGGCATCGTGATCGGCGTGCTCGACACCGGCTTCAACCGCGTCCATCAGGCCTTCGCCAGCGCCGAGCACCCGCTCGATGTCATCGCGGAGTGGGACTTCATCAACAACGATCCGAACACCGGCATCGAGCGCGGCGATCCGAGCAACCAGCACCGCCACGGCACTTGGATCCTCGGCACGCTCGCGGCCTATGCGCCGGGCACGCTCGTCGGCGCTGCGTACGAGGCGAGCTTCATTCTTGCGAAGACCGAGGCGGTGCCGACCGAGACGCCGATCGAAGAGGATTATTATGTTGCAGGGCTCGAGTTCATCGAAGCCCAGGGCGCCGACATCGCCACTTCCTCGCTTGGCTATATCGATTGGTATACGCAGGAGGATCTCGATGGGGCGAGCGCGGTCACGACCATCGCCGTGAACATCGCCACCTCGAAGGGACTCATCTGCCTGACCGCTGCGGGCAACGCCGGACACGACGAGGATCCCGGCACGAGTCATCTGGTCGCTCCCGGCGACGCGCTCGAGGTCATCACCTGCGGCGCGGTCGATGCGACGGGTGCGACCGCTGGCTTCTCCTCCGACGGTCCGACGGCCGATGGCCGGATCAAGCCCGAACTGCTCGCCCGCGGCGTCGCGACCGCCACCGTGCACTCGACGAACGCCACCGGTGTCGCCGCCCTGAACGGCACGAGTCTCTCGACGCCGCTGGTCGCCGGGGCACTCGCGTGCATCCTCGAGGCCCGGCCCGAACTCGGCGTGGGAGCGCTCCGCGAAGCCCTCTTTGCAACCGCAACCGAGCCGACCTCCGATCCGCTCTTCGTGCGCGGGTACGGCATCCTGCAAGCCGATGATGCGGCCAGCTTCGGCCGAAACGAGGGCGATCTCAACCTCGATGGCACGGTCAACAGCCTCGATCTCGCCCTTCTTCTCGGGGCATGGGGCGGCTGCGCTGCGTGCGAGGCCTGTCCCTTCGACCTCGACGGCGACTGCGAGGTCGGTGCGTCGGACCTGAGTCTTCTGCTTGGTGGCTGGGAAGGTGGCTCGACGCCGTAACGCCCGCGCAGTGCGTCTACGATGCGAGTGTGAGTGCCTCCTCCTCCTCCTCCGTCTCTCGACGCTATCGCATCGAGGGGATGGAGTGCGCTGGGTGCGCAGCCGGCATTCAGTCGGCCCTGATGAAGCGGCCGGAGGTCACCGCGGCGAGCGTTGATTTCCTGAGCGGAACGGCCACGGTCGAGGGAACGATCGACCGGCAGCAAGTCGTCGAGCTCATTCAACGCCGTGGTTTCGATGCATCGGAGTTGGAAGCGACCGTCGGCGCGGCGGGCGTCTCGGATCGATCGGTCGAGCCCGAGGACGGTGAGAGCGGGGATGTCCCCTTCGTCGATCCCGGCGAGGAGCTCGCTCGCGTCGACGCCACGCTGCGCGAACGGGCGAGGGCTTGGAAGCGGCGGGCGTTCGTCGGCATCGGACTCTGGCTGCCGATGGAGCTTCTCCATTGGTTCGGCCATGCATTCCTCCACCGCGGCGGCGGCGGCGCGACCGCGATGCTCGTGATCGACATCCTGCTGCTCGTCGGTGCGACGGTTGCGCTCGTCGTCGCAGGCAGCGGGTTCTATGCATCCGCGTGGCGTGCTGGCCGACATGGTCGGGCGTCGATGGACACGCTCGTCGCAATCGGCGTCACCAGCGCGTACCTCCTCTCGCTTGGCACCTTCATCGCCCAGCGGTTCGGCGCGCTTGCCGGTTCGCCCCTCTGGTTCGCCGAGGCGACCGCGCTCCTCGGCATCATCGCCCTCGGACACTGGCTCGAGGCCCGGGCCACCGCGCGGGCCTCGCGTGCGACGCGCGAGCTCCTGGCTCTTCAGCCCGAACGGTGCGAGCGGGTCAGCGCTGACGGCGCGATCGAGTCCGTTCTTTCGCGCAGCCTGCGCCGCGGCGACCGACTCCTCGTTCGTCCGGGCGGTCGCGTGCCGGTCGATGGACGGATCGTCGAGGGGCTTGCGTCGATCGACGAGCAGGCCCTGACCGGCGAACCGCTGCCCGTTCCGCGCGGCGCTGGGAGTGCGGTGCGAGCGGGAGCGATCGTGATCGACGGTGCGCTCTCGATCGAGGCCTCGGTCGACGGTGACCGCACGACCCTCGTGCGCATTGCCGCACTCGTGCAGCGAGCCCAGTCGAGTCAGGCGCCGGTGCAGCGCCTTGCCGATCGCATCGCCGCGATCTTCGTGCCGATGGTGCTCCTCATCGCGCTCGTGACCCTCATCGCCTGGTCCTTCGCCGGGTCGTGGCTCACGGGCATTCTTGCCGCGACGACGGTGCTCGTGATCTCCTGTCCCTGTGCGCTTGGCATCGCGACGCCGATGGCGATCATGGTCGGAACCGGCGCTGCGAGCCGGCGCGGGATGCTCATCAAGGACGCCGCAACGCTTGAGCGGGCCGCTTCGATCGATGAGGTCGTGTTCGACAAGACGGGCACGCTGACGACGGGACGGCCGAGGGTGACGAGCGTCGAGGCGATTCCGCCGGCCGATCGAGGCGAGGTGCTCCGCCTTGCCGCAGCGGTCGAAGCCCAGAGCGAACATCCGATCGGTCGGGCGATTCGCGAGGCGGCTGACGAGGCGTTCGGCGCACTTCGTTCACCGCTCGCCGCAGAGTCCTTCGTCGCGCTGCCTGGCGTCGGCGTCCGCGGCGTCGTCGACGGCGATCGCATCGAGGTGCTGCGCGATGCGGTCGCCTCCTGTCGCGTCCTCCGCAACGGCGTGCCCATCGGACGCATAAGCGTCGCTGACGCCCCCAGGCCCGGCGCAGCCGAGGCGATCGCGCTCCTGCGCGGGCGCGGGAAGCGCTCATCCGCCGGGGGCGTACGGACGATTCACATGCTGACCGGTGATCGGGCGAGCGGCGCTCACGCGATCGGCGCGGCGATCGGACTGCATGAATCGGAGATCGTGGCCGATGCGACGCCCGCTTCGAAGGCCGCGTTCGTCCGCGATCTGCGCGGGCGTTCCGCCGGCAAGGGTGGTGTCCTCCTGGTCGGCGACGGCGTGAACGATGCGGCCGCCCTCGCCGAGGCGGATGTCGGCGTCGCGATGGGAAGCGGGACGGCGATCGCCATCGAGGCCGCTCCGGTCGTTCTCCTCTCCGAGGATCCCCGCGCCGTGCCGGCGCTCCTCGCCGTCGCCCGAGCCTCGATGCGCTGTGTGCGTCAGAATCTCTTCCTCGCCTTCGCATACAACACCATTGCGATTCCAGCGGCGGCGTTCGGACTGCTCGGTCCGCGCGGTCCGCTCATCGCGGCGGCGGCGATGGCCCTCAGCAATCTTTCCGTCGTCGGCAATGCCCTGCGCCTGCGCCGTCAGCTCGCCGCACCGGAGCGTCCATGAGTCTCGGTCCCATTCTTTTTTATGATGGAGCGTGCGGGCTCTGCGCTCGCGCCGTGCAGTGGGTGCTCCGGCGCGATGCCCATGGTCTCTTTCGCTTCGCCCCGCTCCAGGGATCGACCTACGCATCGCTCAACCGGGAGCGGCCGACCGACTGTTCGACGATGGTGCTCCTCGACGGCGATGAACTGCTCACCGAGAGCGACGCGGCGATCCGCATCGCCCGGCGCGTCGGCGGCCCGTGGGGAGCGATGGCGGCGATCGGAGCGATCGTCCCGCGTTCGCTTCGCAACGCGCTCTACCGCGCCGTTGCCCGCCGTCGCCACCGGTGGTTCGGCCATGCCGACGCGTGTCGCCTGGCGACCGCAGAGGAGCGGGGGCGGTTTCTGCCGTAACGAACGGGGTTCGAGCGTGTGAATCGGGCTCGCGGGCTGTTAGTCTCTCGCGAATGGACCCGAGCGCCGACCGCACCATCGTTCGTTCCCTCTGGGCAGAGGCCTGGAACAAGGGACTTGGTTTCGCCCCGTGGAAGGATGTGCTCGCCGGCATCAGCGTGGCCGAGGCCGCGTGGATTCCCGGCGATGGGCGTCACTCGATCTGGGCCCATGTGAGCCACATCTGCTTCTGGCGGGAGTTCATCGTCAGCGCAGCCCGCAAGGGCACGCTCCCGACCGATGAGGAGATCCACCGCCGCAACTTCGAGGCGCCCACCTCCGGGCTCGCCGGCAGCGAGGCGGCGTGGACGGCGCTCCGCCAGCGCTTCGCCGACTCCCATGCCGCGATCGGAGCGGTCTACGCCGATCCGAACGCCTTCCACGACTGGATGTTCGGCCTCGTCGGACATGACTCCTACCATGTCGGCCAGATCATGCTGCTCCGTGCCCTGCAGGGGATGAAGCCGCTCATGTGAGCGCACGCCGTCGCTTCGCCTCGCCACCTCACCTCTCCATCGACTCGCCCCCATGCCATCGCTCTTCGATCCCATCACGCTTCGCGGCCTCACCATTCCGAACCGCATCGTTCTCTCGCCGATGTGCCAATACTCCTCGGAGGATGGGTTCGCCAACGAGTGGCATCTCGCCCATCTTGGGGCCCGCGCGGTCGGCGGGGTCGGGCTCATCATCACCGAGGCGACGGGCGTCGAAGCCCGCGGCCGGATCACGCCGAACTGTCTGGGCATCTGGAAGGACGAGCACATTCCCGGGCTGAAGCGGGTCACCGACTTCATCCGCGCCCGCGGCATGACGAGCGGCATGCAACTCGCCCACGCTGGCGTGAAGGCATCGCGGCATCGGCCCTTCCATGCGTCGTCGAACGGCTATGTGCCCGAGGCCGAGGGTGGTTGGATGCCCGTCGGCCCGACCGCCGATCGCTTCGGAAGCGACGGACCGGTGCCCCATGAGCTCACCGTCGCCGAGATCGCCGAGGTGCGAGCCGCCTTTGCGAAGGCGGCCGCGCGGGCGGTCACCGCGGGCTTCGATCTCGTCGAACTCCACTTCGCGCATGGCTACCTTGGCCACAGTTTTCTTTCGCCGCTCATGAACCGCCGCACCGATGGCTACGGCGGCCCCTTCGATCATCGCGTGAGCTTCCTCCGCGAGACCGCGAAAGCAGTACGCGAGGTGATTCCGGAGAAGATGCCGCTTCTCGTGCGGCTCTCCTGCTCGGACTGGGTCGAGGGCGGCTGGACGATCGAGGAGTCGGTCGAAGTCTCGAAGCTCCTCCTCCGCGACGGCGTCGACCTGATCGACTGCTCGAGCGGCGGAGCGACCCGCAACGCCCGCATTCCGACCGGTCCGGGGTACCAGGTGCCCTTTGCCGAGCAGATCCGCCGCGAGGCGGGCATTCCGACCGGCGCCGTCGGCTCGATCACCGAGCCGGCCCAGGCGGACGCCATCATCCGCGAGGGCAAGGCCGATATGGCGTTTCTCGGCCGCGAGCTTCTCCGCGATCCCTACTGGCCGCTGCGGGCCTGGGTCGACCTGAAGCCGGAATCAAAGGCCCCGATCGCCCCCGAGTACGCTTGGGCCCTCAGCGAGACGCGGCGGTCGTAGCGGCAGTGCGTGTGGGCGATTCGAGGCCGACCGGTCCCACTGGGCGGCGTCATTCGTTTCCGTGAAGTGGTTCTGCGCCTGGCGGCGGCGGATCGCGTGGTCGGAGTGCCGGACGGGAGTTCATCCCGGTCCTGGGCTAGGCCCCCGGCTCTCCAGCACTCCGCATCACGCCACCGCGCAATCCACCGCGCAATCCACAACGGAATCGCCATGCACACCTCGACCAGCCTTTTCAGCCGTCCCGCCTCGTCGCTCCTCGCCATCGCCGTTCTCTGCTCGACGGGCGGCATCGCCGCAGCCGACCGCAGCGATCGCCCGCAAGCCTCCCAGCCGACCAAGGAAGTCGGCGGCGGAGTGGCGGGCATCGGCTGCAGTTGCTTCGGTGATCTCGACGCCTCCGGCATCGTCGACGCAGCCGATCTCGCGGTGCTTCTTGGCGCGTGGGGTGGAGTCGGCGCTGCCGATCTCGACGCCAACGGCGGCGTCGATGCCGCCGACCTCGCGCTCCTGCTCGGAGCGTGGGGCTTCTGCCCGGTCGCTCCGGCGAACGATCTCTGCGAGAACTCGATCGAGATCGGCGAGGGCGTGACGGCCTTCTGCACGATCAACGCCACCTCGAACGGCCCGGTCTACGGCGTGAACTCGCCCTGCAATGAGTTTGGTTATAATTCGATCTACGCCGATGTCTGGTATACCTATACCGCGATCGGCGATGGCGAGCTGACCGTCTCGACCTGCGGCACCACCTGGGACACCCGACTCGCCGTCTACGGCATTCCCTTCGCCGGTCCCATCGGCTGCCCGGGCGGACAGTTCTCGCTCGTCGGCGTCATCGGCTGCAATGACGATGCCCAGAACTGCCAGACCGGTTCGAAGGTCACCGTCCCGGTCGTGGCGGGCCATCAGTACAAGATCCGCGTCGGCGGCTTCATCGGCTTCGAAGGCAACGGCACGCTCGATGTCGACTTCGTCAGCGCCGGCAGCTCCTGCCTCGATGCGATCCAGCTTGGGTCCGTCGACGGCCTGAGCGTGAGCGGCACGACCCTCGACAACGACACCGGCGCGGACCAGTCTCCCTGTGGCCTCAGCGACACCGTCGCGGAGTGGTACTCCTTCGAGAACACCTGCCCCGGGGACAACACGAAGATCACGATCTCGACCTGCAACGAGATCACCGACTTCGACACCGTCCTCACCGTCTGGAAGCAGGGGATGAACGGATGCACCGACACGCTCGTCGAGTGCAACGACGACGCGACCGGCGCGGCGTGCCAGATCGGCGGCCTCCAGCGGAAGAGCCGCGTGAGCTTCTTCGCCTCGCCCGGTGCGATCTACTATGTTCGCGTCGGCGGCTACAACGGCCAGAAGGGTGACTTCGCGATCAACTTTGGCTAGTCGCATGTCTGCCCGAAAGCGCCAAGCAGGACGGCGAGGTCGGCCGCTCCGACGGTCCGGTCCCCGTCGAGGTCCGCAGACGACGACCGGTCGCCCCAGGCGCCGAGCAGAACGGCAAGGTCCGCGGCGTCGACGGCGCCGTCGAAGGTGAGGTCGAAGGGACAGTCAGCCAGGGATCGTTCGTGACAGCCGATGTCGCCGGCGGAAGCGGGATCGGGTCCGCCGTTGGCCACCGTCGGCACATCGAAGGGCCGGGGATTCGACAGGAGGTCCTGCGATGCCGCCGCTGGGAACTCCAGAATCGTCGCATCGGCCGCGTCCACGCAGGGTGACGCGAGACGAAGGCGAAGATCGTCATCGTCGCTTCCGATGATGGCGTCAGCGCCATCCTCGTCGACGAAGAGCGGATCGAGCGTGAGCATGGCGCTCCCGGTGATGGCGCCGACGCCTCCGCTCCATCCCTCGACGGTACATCGCGTGAAGGAGACGCTCGAGTTGCCGAGGGCAAACACGGTGCCGCCCACTGGCGCTCCCGGCACGGGTGCGTTTCCCCACACGATGGTGTTTCGCAGGAGAATCGTGCTCGCGGTGCTTCCGGTTGCGACGATCGCGGGGATGAAGAAAGGTTGACCCGATGGCGGACGCCCGTTTGCGATCGTGGTGTGCTCGACATCGATGACGGCGCCGTTGGCCGCAAAGAGGGCGCTGCCGTTCCCGATGAAGATCGTGTTGCTGATGGCGACGGTCTGGCCGCCGATCGGACCGAGGTTGTTGGCATAGATCGCGCCGCCGCCATCGCCCGGAGCCGCACACTCGACAAATCGGCAGCGATCGACGGTGATGGTGGAGTCCTCCCCGAAGAGGCCTCCTCCTCCGCCCGGCACGACGCACTGGCGAAAGGTCGTCGCGCGGACATCGAGATCGGCGCGACGGCAGAAGATGCCGCCGCCGGCAGCGCCTCCAATGGCGCCGGTGTTCTTCGTGAACATGCATCGCAGGACGCTGGCCAGAGCGTCGCCCGCGGTCTCGCTGCCATAGGCGCCGACAAAGAGCCCAGCGCCGATGCCACCGATGTTGTCCTCGAAGACGCAGTCGACATGGCAGACCGTCGAGGTGCGGTCGGCGTAGACGCCTCCGCCTGCCTGGCTGGCGCGGTTTCGCTCGAACGCGCAATGTTCGAAATCGACCGCAGCGTTCGTCACGAGCACGCCGCCGCCGCGCGCGGCATGGCCATCCTGCATCGTGCAGGCGCGGATCAGCACGCCTTCGGCATCGCTCACGATCAGCGCGCGACGAGCGGGGCTCGTCGGTTGGGTCGGGCCGCTGAGCGAGACATCGAGGATCAGGCCGTCGAGCGTGACACCGGCGAGTGGTCCCTTCGGGATGCCGCTGATCCGGACGATCGCCTCGAGCTCGGGTTGTCCGGCGGGACCGCCTGGGAGGTCGCCGCTGAGGACCGTCCTGTTGGCGATCGGGTCCGCCATCGACGGATCGGACTCGCCTCCTGAAAACCCGCCGCGGATCTCGGTTCCCACGCCGAGCTGAAAGTGGGTGGACGCCGGGGATCCCGGAGGGCCCGGGTAGTAGGTTCCGTCGGCAACCCACAGGTGCCTCGCGCCGGCGTCGAGCGCCGCACCGAGTCCAAGTGACCCTCGATAGGCGTTCTCCCATGAGGTGCCGTCGTTGGCGCCGGTCGTCAGGTTCGCGTCGACGAAGGTGATCGGTGGAAGCGCACTGCACGCGGCAGCCACGATGAGCGGTGAAAGCAACATGGTCTGCCATGCGAAGCGCCGACCGCCGGGGAGGGACCCGATCCGTTCCCCTATTGCCGCAAGGTAGGGTCGCACGCCGGGCGCCCACGGTGCCGCGTGCGCTTCGCCTTGAGCATGAACACCTCACGAACGCTCGTCCTCTGCGCGGCCTGGTGGGCGTCCCTCGCGACGATCGCAGCGAACGCCGCCACACAGGCCCCACCGCCCGCACCGCTCATGAAGCACTGGGTCGGCGGTCGACTCGGCGTCTGGTCAGGACCGCGCGCGTGGAGTCCGTTGGGGGTGCCGAACAACGGCGGACTTCTGCGGTTCATGACGACCATCGAAGGGGCGGCAGGACAGGATGTGCTGGTGACGCTTGATCAGTCGGTCGCGATATCCGGGCTCCTGCTCGGTCCCGGGGACGAACTCGCCACCGCCCGCGGAATGACCCTTGTCTTGGAGGATCCAGGGACCGTTGCGCTGGCGTCGATCGATGGTCAGCTTCGGATCGCCGGAGCCGGAAGCAGGCTTGCGGCAAAGGGAATCGTGGCGATCGACGGCACCGGTCGGATCGAGCTGTCGGACCCGTCGGCGTCGATCGGGGCGAACGCGCCGGGAGCGTTTCTCGCGACATTCGAAGGAGTCACGCTTGTCGGCGGTGGACAGGTCGGCGATGACTCCCTGATCCTCCTGAACGGAGGCGCGATCGTCGTCGATGCGCCGATGACGATCGACCCACCGGGGGGGAGCACGGTTGGCTTTCACAACATCGACTCCGGTCTCATCCATGTGCGGGCGCCCGTGGGGCATCTCACGATTGCGGCCGGGACGGTCGAGAGCCGTGGCGTCATCCGCATCGATCATGGCGCTGAACTGACGCTCACGACGCCGATCCTCGCCACCGGGGGCGCCCTCATGCTCGATGGTCTGGTCACCGCCGCTGATCCTGAATCGGCGGCGATGCCGCTGCTCGGCATGAGCGAGATGCATCTCTCCGGATCAGGCGTCATGGCGGTGCGGATGGTCGGAGGCGTCGACATCGATCCTGGCTGCTCGCTTGCGTCTCAAGGGTGGAGCGAAGTCGCGCCGGTCCGAACCCCCGACCCGATCGGGACGCTGACCATCGCGGACTTCGCGGGCGTCCCGCAGAATCGATATCGCTTCGATGTGCGTTCCGTTGACGACGCCGATCATGATCGGATCATCTCGACCGGGAGCGTCGTGTTCGAGTCGGGCACGGTCGTCATTCGAATGATCGACGGGTGCAGGCCGTCGGCGGGCGATCAGCTCGACCTAGTCGATGTCGCTGGGGTGATTGTGAATCCGCCGACGCACATCGAGAGCTGTTTCGCGGCCGAGCTACAGGTGACCGGCACGATAGCGGGCTCGACATTGGGCGTCCGGTTCCTTGCAGGCAACGGCGTGCGATGCGACATCGATCAGGATGGCGTCGTCGGTGCCGTCGACTTGGCTGCGCTTCTCGGGGCGTGGGGGTCGACGGATGTGTGCGAGGCGAGTGACTTGAGTGGCGACGGCGTTGTCGACGCGAGCGACATCGCCCTCCTTGTCGGGAGCTGGTCGCTCGGGTGAGGAGTCTGTCGTGCTAGGTGGGCGGCTGCATGGGCATCGATCGACGCTTCGTGAGCCATTTCGCTCTTGTCTGCCTTCTGGCGGCGCGTATCTTCTGCAGGTTGCGACAGGTCCGAGCAATCGCCACGAGCTGCGAACAGCCAAAAGGAGCTTCCGATGCAGATGGGCAAGCCAGGGGATTTCGATTTTCTCGCGGGAGAATGGCGGATCAAGCACCGACGCCTCAAGGAGCCGCACGGTTCGGCGTGGGATGAGTTCGAGGGGGAGGCGACATGTTGGACGATCCTCGGCGGCGTCGGAAGTGTCGAAGAATTGCGCATCCCTAGCCGGCAGTTTGCTGGCATGGGCCTGAGGCTTCTCGACGTGAACAAGGGCGTCTGGCAGGACTTCTGGGTGAACGCAAAGAGCGGTGTCCTCGCCATGCCGGGGCAGACGGGAGTCTTCGAGAACGGTGTCGGTACCTTTCTTGCTGATGACATGGATGGGAACGTTCCCATCCGGGTGAAGGGCGTCTGGGACCAGATCACTGCCAAATCGTGTCGCTGGTGGCAGGCTGTGTCGTGGGACAACGGCACGACGTGGGAAGCGAACTGGTTCATGGAGTGGACGAGGGCGTAGCGACATTGCACGGCGCTACGCTCTCGCGTTTGTCGCCCGACCGACACGCTCGTCGAGTGCAACGACGACGCGACCGGCGCGGCGTGCGAGATCGGCGGCCTCCAGCGGAAGAGCCGCGTGAGCTTCTTCGCCTCGCCCGGTGCGATCTACTATGTTCGCGTCGGCGGCTACAACGGCCAGAAGGGTGACTTCGCGATCAACTCGTGTTGGCGATGCGAGGCGTCCACAGCCCGCCCGACCGTCGCAACCGCGGGGTGCACGCGACGCAGAAAGGCGGTCCGTCCGATCGCGAACGGCGATCGCTTTGCGTACATTCAGTCGGCCATGTGCAATGCGTTTGCGCCGGCTGCCCCCCAGTGACGGAGTGCCTGCCCCATGTCTCTCGCCCTGTCTCTCGCCCTCTCGCTGTCGTTCGGACCGGTCGCATCCCAGCCGATGGCATCGACGGAGATGGGGCTCCCCCGCGTTCGATACTTCAAGGAGGTCGTGCCGAGTTCTCTCTCGACGAGCCGGTTTCTGGTGCAGACCGACGACGGCGGCCCTCCGCGACTGCCGGCCGGAGGGGTTTTCAGGCTTGATCCGGCCGGACCAGCCGCGCCGGGATTCACGGCGATCGTCACCGATCGTCCGAACGACGCCCCCGAGGCTCTGGCTGCGCTCCGCACCGATCCGAGGACGCTGCTCGTCTCGCCCTTGGTCGAGAGTCCCGGCGGCGACTGGCGCGCGCCCACCTCCCGCATCGTGGTCCGATTCGTCGACGGGGTTGCCGAGGAACGCATCGCGACCGAGCTCGCCGCGATCGGCGAGGTGCGGCAGCGCCGATTCGCGGGCATGTCGAACGCCTATCTTGTCGAAACCCATCTCCGCGAGGGCGTCGAGGTCCTGCGCCGCGCCGATGCCCTGACCGATCTTGCCATCGTTCGTTTCGCCGAGCCCGAGTATCTCTTGCGAGGCGAGCCGCTCGAGATCCCCAACGATCCGAAGTTCGACGCACTGTGGGGATGGCACAACACGGGACAGGCGCCGGTGCCCTGTTCAAGCGGTGGGGGCACAGCGAATGTCGACATGAACGGACCGGAGGGATGGCTGCTCGGCACGGGCGATCCGAGCGTGATCGTGGTCGTCATTGACAACGGTGTGCAGTTCGATCATCCGGATCTGCTCGCCCTTCCGGCCATCGGATTCGACATCACCGGACAGAACGGCCAGGGCTGGCCGGTCGTTCCCTGCGACAATCACGGCACCTCCGTGGCGGGATGCATCGCCGCGCTCCGCGACAACGGCCTCGGCATCTGCGGGCTCGCCAGCGGCGTGACGATCGCGTCGGCGCGCATTTCGACGGTCGCGCCGGCGTGCTCGCCATGGACGGTGAACTCGCTCTGGGTCGCCGGCGCGCTCGACTGGTCGGTGTCGATCGGCGCCCGGATCACGAATACCTCCTGGTACTTCACGAACTCGGCCGTCATTGCCGACGCGTACGCGGTGACGGAAGAGGCGGGTCTGCTGCACATCGCCGCCGCCGGGAACTTCACCTCGTCACAGGTCTCCTTCCCGGCCAGTCTCCCGAGCGTTGTCGCGGTCGGGGCGATCACCAAGTCGGGAGCCAAGGCGGATTTTAGCAATTGGGGCGTGGACCTCGAGTTTGTTGGGCCGGGGTCGCAAATCCTCTGCCTCGATCGCACCGGAACCGCCGGATACGGATCGGATGACTACACCTGCCTGCAGGGGACTTCCTTCGCGAGTCCGGCCGTCGCGGGGATCGCCGCACAGATGCTGTCGATCAATCCGACGCTCAGCGGACGACAGCTACGCACCCTCATGAAGACCGTAACGACCGATCTCGGAACAACGGGATGGGATTCGACCTTTGGATGGGGACTTCCGCGCGCCGATGCGGCCGCTCTCGTCGCCGCGAACCCCGCCGATCTTGACCACGACGGACAGCTTGATGCGGAAGACCTTGCGATGCTTCTCGGGCTGTGGGGATCATCGGGACCGCTCGGCGACATCACCGGTGACGGAAGCGTCGGGGCTGAGGATCTCGCGTTGCTGCTTGGGGCTTGGGAGTTGCCGTGAGCCAGCCCATATCCGTCGGAGATCCGTCGGAGATCCGACGGAGATCCGACGCTCCGTGAGGCATCATTGCGTGGCCGCAGCCCGAATGGAGTTTCTGAGCGGCCTGCTAGAACCGAAGTCCCAGGCGCATGCCCAGGATGACCGCCGCGTCGGCGTTCGGTAGGGGCGTGTCGACCACTTGGATATCGAAGGAGAGATTCGCCGCGGGGGTGATCGCCAGGTTGTAGTAGGCCTCGAGCCCCACCGTGTGATCGTCGACGCCCAACCGCTCGATGAGCCGCTCTGGCTGCACGCTGAGGTAGAAGAGGCCGGCGCCGCAGGTGTCCCGCTCGCGTCCCGGAATGAGGCCCTTGCCGCCGACGCCGCCGCTTGCGGTCCATTCCAGGGTGTTGGTGTCCTGGTCGGCGAATCCGAAGCGAGCGAAGAGGCCGACGCCCTGTCGATCCTGCTGCCCGTTCATGAGATCGATCGGGGCCTCCCCGGCGTCCGCGACGAACAGATACTGCCAAGCGCTCCAGTAGGCCGCCCAGGTGTTGTCCTTCGTGGTCGGCGACAGTCCCTGTCCCGGCTGAAAGATGAGACGGCCGCCGAGATCAACGAACTCCGTATCAAAGGCATATCCGAAGCCGACATTCTGTCCGCCGGGCAGCGAGCCGAGTCGATATTGAAATTGAGCCTCGGTCAGCCACGCGCTTCCCTCGCCGATGTCGCTGAATCCCGTGGTCGTCGACGAGTCGGTGATGTTGTAGACGAGGCTCGAGATCGTGATGCCGTGGACCGGCTGCAGGATGATGCCCGCCCCCAGCGTGCTGTAGGGGGCCATGAGGATCGGCGAGGTCGGAAAGACCAGGTTGCCGTTCAGGAACTGCGATGTGCCCCGGCCGGAGGCGAACTCGTTCGGATCCCCGTCGATCGTGTCGATCTTGCCGACGAGGAAGCCGACATGCTCGGAAAGAAATTGCGTATACGAAAGCGTCGTGATCGTGAACGGAATGTCCTCGTCGAGCTCGTCCGTCAGGGGAAAGAAGCCGTCGGTGTTGACCGGTAGGATCGAGCCGGCGATGCCGTTGGCGCTCGTGCCGTAGCGCGATTCGGCGCGAAACCGGAGGATCGCTCCAGGCAACACGCCCATGCGGTGCAGATCGAGCGCGATGTTGTAGTCGAGCGTTCCGCCGTAGCGCGTGCTCCGATCGAGCCCGCCCTCGACCACCGATTGCATGATCTGGGTGAAGTTGATGTCGAACTGAATGCCCTTGTTGGCCAGATCGGTTCGAGCGCCGCCGAGGTCCCCGAGGAGTCGGGGACGCGTCGTGAGATCGCCCGTGGTGTCGACGAGGGGCACGAGCCCGGCCGGCGCGTGCGCCTCAGGCGCCGGCGTCGTCTCGGGCTGCGCCGGAGCCGCGGGTGCCGGTTCCGACTGCTGTGCCCACGCGCCCGTCGCCACCGCACCGACGCCGATCACCGCAAACATGAGGGTTGCTTTCATCGAAGGCTCCATCGTGAATTCCCATCGTGAAGTCCTAGTTTCTTTCCATGTCATGGCGCTTCCGCCCGGTCAGGCTTGGCGAAGGGGCCGGCATCGGACTCGATGACGCCGTTGGCTTGGGCATAGGCATGCCAGAGGCGCAGCATGGCATCGCGCCGCTCGGGATGCTGCGCGGAAAGGTCGTGCAACTCGGCGGGATCGTCGCGGAGGTTGAAGAGTTGCCACGCGCCGGTTCCGCCGGCGGGGACGAGCAGGGACATGAGCTTCCAATCGCCCTGCCGCACGGCTCGGTTGCCGAAGAGCTCCCAGCCGATCCAATCCGCTTCGCTCCGGACCGATCGCTCCTCATGCGCGAAGAGTCTCGACATCGACTTGCCTTGCACGGGGGCGACGCCGCTCGCCTGCATCGTTGCCGGATGCTCGACGCCCGCCATCGCGAGGAGCGTCGGCGCGATGTCCATGATGTGGAGCGGCGTGTCAGTCACCGCTCCGGCGTGCGTGACGCCCGGCCCGCTCACGATCAGGGGAGCGCGAATGCCTCCCTCGGCGACGGTGCCCTCGTGCCCGCGGAAGGGGACATTGCTGACATGACCCCAGGCCTTTTCGTAGTCGATGAACGAGCCTGGCCGTCCCCAGTTCTCGAAGCGGTTGTCGTAGGTTGTCTCGAACCAGGGCTTGAGCTGCGGCGCATGCTCCAAAAGAAGTCGCGCATGGTCCTCGCCGTTCGCTCCGTTGTCGGAGATGAAGATGATCAGCGTGTTCTCATATTGCCCGCTGGCCTTCAGGCGATCGAGCAGTCGACCGATCTCCGCGTCCATGTGACCGATCATCGCGGCGTAGATCTCCATGCCTCGCGCCGATCGCTTCCGTTCCTCGTCGGTCATCGCATCCCATGCCGGTACGCCCGGCGGTCGCGGCGATCGTTCCACACCCTCGGGGACGATCCCAAGCCGCTGCTGCCGCGCGAATCGCTCCGCGCCGACGATGTCATAGCCGCGGTCATAGGCCCCGCGGTAGCGGTCGATCCACGCCTCTGGCGCTGCGAGCGGCCCGTGTGGAGCCTGGTACGCGACATACGCGAAGAAGGGCTGCCGAGCAGCGCCCGCCTCGTCGATGCTGGCGATCGCGAAGTCGGTGAAGGCGGTCGTCGAGAAGTATCCGGCGGGAAGTGAGTCGAGCCGCTCGCCGTTCCGCGTGTAGGTGACCTTCGGTTGCTTGGGGCTGAGCGACTTCATGTCCTCCCAGTGGCTTCCCATGCCGTCGATCATCGTGAAGTCACGGGAGAAGCCCTGTCTCGCCGGCCAGTCGCTTGGGGCCTCACCCAGATGCCACTTCCCGGCCATGCAGGTGAAGTAGGCGCCCTTGTCGCCCAAGAGCGTGGCGATGGTGACCACGCGATCGTTCAGGTGTCCTTCATATCCCGGCTGTCCGCGTTGGGTCGGGCCAAGCCACTCCGCCATGTTGCCGAGACCGGCGATGTGGTTGTCGGTGCCGGTCAGGAGCATCGCCCGCGAGGGGGAGCAGGTCGCGGAGACGCAGAAATTCGATGCCCGCATGCCCCGCGCTGCGAGGGCGTCGAGGTTCGGCGTCTGGATCTCGCCGCCGAAGCACCCGAGGTCCGCGTAGCCCATGTCGTCGGCGACGATCACAAGAATATTCGGCTGGCGCGGACGCTCCCCGGTCGCGGTGCAGGCGGTTGGAGCGAGAGCGCATCCGAATGCGACGAGGATCTGAAGGATGAATGGAAGTGCCCGGTGCATGTGGAGCCTCTGTTGTCTGCATTCTGCACTATTCCGCCAGAGAACCACAGAGGCTCAGAGAGCACAGAGGATGCACAGAGAAGGCAAAAACGGAGACAGGTGCGAGCGAGTTGATGGAGACATCCCGTTGCCGGAGGGACCTGAGGAGCGCAGGCGATGGTCGCAGTGAGAAGTCCAACGAGTACCCTCTTTCCGTTGGCTTCTCTGTGCTACCTCTGTGCCCGCCCATTTTCGGTTTGGGCCTCTGTGGTTCTCTGGGTGATTTGTGCAGAAGGCTGTTCTCTGCGGACTTCGGCGTTCGATCGAACGCGACGCCCGGCGGGCGTCATCCGTTCGGACCGACGCTCACGCCCTTCGCTTCAGGCTCCTTGGGCGTCGTCCAGACCGTCCATGAGGCGGGATCCTGGCCCATCTGCCGACCGACATCGGCGAGCGATTCCATTGTTTCCTTTTGGAAGTCACCCTCAACCGGCGGCCGCCACGAGGCGGGGATCGTGACCACGCGCACCTCGATGTCCGTGCCGTATTTGGCGTTGACATAATCGGCCTGCGCTGCGAGCCATCGCAGCTCGGCGAAAGTCGCGGAGCGGACTGCTGCCTCGAGACTCGGGCCGATGACCTCTGGCCACTTGGCCTGCACGGTCTTGGGGATATGGCCGGGCTGGTTGTTGATGATGACCCAGTAGCGAACCTTCGGCAGCGGCTTCTCTGGATGGGCGAGCTTCCAGCGCGGAAGGAACGCACTGGGGTTGCGGACATCCAGCCGGAAGAACACATTGGCTGTCACGCCGCCGTCGCCGTAGATCGATTCGCCGATCTCAATCGGTGGAAACACAGCGGGAATCGCAGCCGAGGCGAGCATGATCCGCTGCACGCGGTCGTAGTCTCGGCTCTCGACGGCACGCTCCGACTCGGTGCCGACCTCCCAGAACTTCTGCCGACCGAGGTCGAGGTCCGTCGAACTGATCGCAAGGAGCTTGCCGGCGCGGGATGCGTTGGCCATGTCCGCGATCATCGTGCCGTCAACGACGGCGCGAATGTCTCGCTCAAGCCCGGGGATTCGCATGAACGAGGGATTCGACGGCAGGAAGAACAGGAGGCCGTTGTCCTTCAGCCAGTCCTGCTTCGGATTGCGGTAGAGCGACTCGACTTGCAGGCATGCCTCGTCGGTGCCGATGTATGCGAAGGGGGCCAGAAGGGCGCCGGTGCTGACGCCAGTCACCACATCGAAATCGGGCCGACGCCACGATGGATCGGGGCCTGCCCCCCAGCCGACCAGGAATCCGGCGCCGAACGCTCCGTAGTCGCCGCCGCCCGACATCGCCAGGATGTGCATGGTCGGCACTTCATCGGGCTGTACTTCGGACCGTCGTTCGATGCGAGCGATGAGCTTGGTGATCGCATCATGAATTGCCGCGTCCATCTCGGACTGGTCCGCCGCCGCGCGCACGTGCAGTTCTGGCTCGGTGCGAACGGGGCGAGCGGATGTCGCGCAGCCGGAGAGGCCCGATGCCGCGACGAGCAGCGACGCTGCAACAATGCGGAGGGTTTCCTTCTCCGCGCTCAACCAGGAACGACGGCCGTTTCGATGCCGCGACATGTAGCGTTCTCCTTCCGACTGCGCCGAGGTGGTCGATGCGTGCGCTGATCGCGCGAGCTTCGAGAGCGAACTCGCCAACGCGGCGCAGGCAACGATCGATGATCGCGTTGTAGCCGAAAGTCCTGCCGCGCACCGCTTCCTCGCTCAGGAATGAGGGGGGCGCGATCGACCCATTTCGACGCGCGCGAACACGCGTCGCTCGGTAAGGAAATACCTCACCCGATGCAGCGGCGCGGCATGCGTCGCCCACGCTGCGCTACGGCTGCCAGGCGCCGAGGAGAATCGCGAGGTCAGCGCCGCTGGTCGTTCCATCGCCGGTCAGGTCGCCTCCGGCCGTTCCCCACGCGCCGAGGAGGATCGCGAGATCCGCTCCGTCGATGCGGCCGTCTCCATTCAGGTCAGGTCCCGTGGGATCGTCGAAGGTCGCAAGAAACGCACCTTCCGTGGTGCCGTTGAGGACGCCGCGGAAGATGACATGGCGACCGTTCGGACTCGCCCAGAAGCCGCGGGTGATGCCGCCGACCGAGGTCGTTCCGGCGATGGTGGTGAGCGTCTGGCCGTTCACGGTGGTGACGCCCTTCTGGGCGACGAGTTCGTCGCCGCGGAAGAGGGCTTGGTTCGTCGCCGAGGTGCCGCTCAGGCCCGCGTACCAGTGCACGCGATTGCTGTTGTCGATGCGCACCGGCGCCGTCCCGAATCCGGTGATGGTCAAGCCCGGCAGCGCGGCCGGCGTGTCGCCCTCGCGGACGAAGACGATGCCGTCGCGCACGATCGCGAGATCGCTGCCGGCGTCACCGGTGAGCGTCACCGCGAACGCGACCACGCCCGCGTCGTTCAGGTCGAGTCGCGTGAGCGTGCCGATCGAGGCATAGTTGCGTCCCGGAATCGAGGAGGGGCCATTCTTTTGCGCGATGAGCGTATTGTTTCGATAGATCGCGCCGTTCGTCAGCGATGCCCCGGTGAGGCTGACCGCATAGGCGGCCTCGCCCGAGCCGTTGATGGCAAAGCTCTCGGGACCGGTGCCAATGTCGACAATCGCCTCGCTCTGGCCCGGAAGCACATCGCCCTCCTTCGCGATGAGGAGTTCGGTATGGCCGGGCCCGTCGGTCGCGACATCCAGGCGCAGGAGCGCCCGGTCGCTCGTCGATTCGATCGCCGGATCGTCAACGGCTCCGACGACGAAGAGATGGCTGCCGCCGTCGAAGCGTGCCTCTGCGAAGCTCACGAAGGGGCTGTTCGGCGAGAAGCCGGCGGCCGAGGCGATGTCGCTCTCGCGAATGACGATGCTGTCGTTCAGAAAGACGCCCGAGTTCAGGTTGGTCGGCACGCCGCCGCCGATGCCGAGATTCCAGCCGATCGAACCGTTGGGCGCGATGAAGACCGAGTCGAAGCTCCCCATCGTCGTACCGGGGGGCGTCAGCAGTGGCTGTCCCTCGCGGAAGGCCAACACGCCGTTGATGAGGACGACCGCGTCGGCCGCCGTATTCGGCTGATTCGTGTCGACCTCGACGCACCAGTCGCCGGCGTCGTTCACGCTGACCGATTCGATGAGCGTGACCGTTCCGACCCCGGGAACGAGATCCCCCTCGAGCACGAGGGGGATGATGCGCGGCGGCGATGCCCCGGCCGCGGCGAGGGTGGTCGGCAGGAGTGCCAGCAGGGTGAGCGAAAGGGCAGGGCGCGAGGGATGTCGGCGTGAGGACGGGCGATCGAACATGCTGGGCCTCTCTGTGTGGCGAGTTCTACGCAGTCGGCGGAACGCGTGAAACACCGCATTCCGTTGTCGGCGAATCGGGCCGTTCGACGCGAGGAAGTGGGCGCTACCCCCGGTAGACACCGGAGCCCGATTGGCGGCGCGCCCTCACGGTACCGGTACGCTACGGTCATGACCGCCTCTCCCGTTGCCGCAGCCGCCCCGACGCGACTCCTCATCGATGGCGCCTGGTGTGATGCCCGCGATGGGGGCACCATCGAAGTCCGGAATCCCGCGACCGACGAGATCCTCGCCCGCGTCCCGAACGCGGGGCGGGTCGAAACCCGTGCGGCGATTGCCGCCGCCGAGCGGGCCTTCCCGGCGTGGCGCGATCGTCCGGCTGCGGAGCGCGGAGCGATCCTGAAGGCGTGGGCCGCCGGCATGCTCCGCGAACGCGAACGGCTGGCTCGGCTCATGACGCTCGAACAGGGCAAGCCGCTCGCCGAGTCGCGGGTCGAGATCGCCTATGCGGCGAGTTTTCTCGAGTGGTTCGGCGAGGAGGCTCGGCGCATCTACGGCGAGACGATCCCCGCCTCGACCGCGGACAAGCGACTCCTGATCCTGCCGCGGGCGATCGGCGTCACCGCCGCGATCACCCCCTGGAACTTCCCGGCGGCGATGATCACCCGCAAGGCCGGCGCAGCCCTCGCCGCGGGATGTCCGCAGATCGTGAAGCCCTCGGAGCTCACGCCGCTCTCGGCCCTGGCCCTGGCCGAACTCGCCCTCGAGGCGGGGGTGCCCAATGGCGTGTTCCAGGTCATCACCGGCGAGCCGGCGGCGATCGGCGCGGAACTCCTCGAGCATCCGGCGATCCGGAAACTCAGCTTCACCGGTTCGACCGAGGTCGGACAGTTGCTTGCGAAGGGGAGCGCGACGAACCTCACCCGCCTGTCCCTTGAGCTCGGCGGACACGCACCCTTCATCGTCTTCGCCGATGCGGACCTCGATCGCGCCGTCGAAGGCGCGATCGCCAGCAAGTTCCGCAATGCCGGGCAGACCTGCGTCTGCGCGAATCGCATCTATGTCGAAGCGCCGATCGCCGAGGCCTTCACCGCCCGACTCGCCCAGGCCGCCGCTGCGCTCGTCGTCGGCGACGGTCTTGCCGATGGCACGCAGATCGGCCCGCTCATCGAAGACAGCGCCGTCGACAAGGCCCTGGCCCACATCGACGACGCTCGCCATCGCGGGGCGCGTCTTCTCTGCGGCGGCGGACGGGCTCGCATCTCGGGCAGGGCCGATCGCTTCGTCCAGCCGACCGTGCTCGCCGACGCGGATCACGCGATGCTCTGCGCCCGCGAGGAGACCTTCGGCCCGGTCGCTCCCGTCTTCACCTTCACGAGCGAAGCGGAGGTCATCGAGCGGGCGAACGGCACGCCCTTTGGTTTGGCCGCGTACTTCTACACCCGCGACGCGAGCCGCCTGATGCGGATGGCCGAGGCGCTTGACTTCGGCATCGTCGGCGCGAACGACGCGCTCCCCGCCACGGCCCAAGCTCCGTTTGGCGGGGTGAAGCACTCGGGCTACGGCAAGGAGGGAGGCCGCGCCGGCCTCGAGGAGTACATCGTGCGGCGCTATGTCTCGTGGCGGCTCTGAGCGTCCGGACTACTGCGCAATGCTGCCAGACTCACCACAGAGGAGAGCTTTCTGCACGATTCCGCCAGAGAACCACAGAGGCCCAACCCGAAATGGGCGGGCACAGAGGCAGCACAGAGAAGCCAACGGAAAGAGGGAAATCGTCGCACACACTCGTCGGCGCAGAGTGGACTTGACTTGGGTCGGGACTTCTCACCGGGCCCAGCGCCTGGGCTCCTCAAGTCCCTCTGGCAGCGGCATGTCTCCAACAAAGCGCGCGCAACCTGTCTCCTCTTTCGACTTCTCTGTGCATCCTCTGTGCCCTCCGTGCCTCTGTGGTTCTCTGGGTGATTTGTGCAGAATCCTGAGGACACAGAGGACCACAGAGGGGGCACAGAGCAGAAAAGCACGGATATCAGCCCGAGTACGGCGCGCGCCGCCTCCCAGTCGATCGAAGATCGCTCTCGCTCCCCAGCACCATGCATCCCCAACGGATGTGCCGGGGCGAGGATTGTCAAAGGACCTATCGAAGCACATGGAGCGGGATTCGCCCCCTCTCCGGTCGTCTCCGTGGCCCTATGTTGCATGCACGACGCGAAGAGTGCAGGAAGCTGCTTCTTCAGAAGAGTTGTGAACGCCCGCTTGACTCCTCGGCGGAGGAGGGGCATACTTCGGCCCAACCGATGCAGCTCTGCGCGAACCATCATTGCCATTGCCATGCTCATGCCCATGAGCCGGTGGTGATGGCGCGCTGACGAGTTGACTCGATTCGATCGCACCCACACGACGCCGGCCTCACCGCCGGCGTCGTTCGTTTGGTTTCAGGAGCCTCGCGCCTGACCTCGAACCGGACCCCGGCGGGCCTTCCCGCCCGGCACTTCCCCTTCGAGGTCCACGATGTCGCTCCTGCTCGCTGCCGCTTCCGTTCGTCCATCCTCGCCCGCTGACGCCTCCGTTGCCGAACCGGCACCGGTTGTCTCCCTGCGCCTGGCCCTTCCCAAGGGACGCATGCAGGAGTCGCTCGGCCGACTCTTCGCCGACGCCGGCTTGCCCGCCCGTGCCGGGACGCGCGGCTACCGGCCGCGCATTCCGCTCGCAGGGGTGGATGCGAAGATCCTGAAGCCGCAGACGATCGCCGAAATGCTCGGCTGTGGCGTCCGCGACGCGGGATTCACCGGCGCCGACTGGATCGGTGAACTCGCCACGCGACCAGGCTGGGTTCCGCCGATCGAGGTGCTCGACACCGGTCTCGATCCGGTGCGCGTCGTCGTCGCGGCGCCGCCGGGGCTCCTCGAGCAGGGGGCGCTGCCGCGCCGGCCGCTCACCATCGCGAGTGAGTACGAGTCGCTCACGCGAGCGCTCATCGCCGAGCGCGGATGCGGCGATCGCTTCGTCCGGAGCTATGGAGCGACCGAGGTCTTCCCGCCGGATGACGCCGACTGCATCGTCGACATCGCCCAGAGCGGCGCGACGCTCGAGGCCAACGGGCTCCAAGTCGTCAACGAGCGATTGCGCTCGAGTACGCGGCTCTTCGCGAGCCGCGCCGCCTGGGAAGACCCGGTGCGACGAGCCACGATCGAGACGCTCGCCCTCTTGCTCCGCTCGGCGCTCGATGCCCGCGAGCGGGTCATGCTCGAACTGAATGTCGATGCCGATCGACTCGCCCGCGTCGTCGAGGTGCTGCCCTGCATGCGCGAGCCGACGCTCTCGCCGCTCGCCGGACATCGCGGATTCGCCGTGAAATCAGCCGTTCCGCGCGATCGGCTCGCCGACCTCATCCCGCTCCTGAAGTCCCGCGGCGGCGCTGACATCGTCGTCACGCCCCTCGTGCAGGTGATCCCATGACCACGCTGACGCAACGCATCCCGGACGACACATTGGATCGCGAGCGCATCCGGGCAACGCCCACCGAGCGCCCGCTTCGCCTGCCGCTCCGACTCGACATGAACGAGGGTGTGCTCTCCGAGGAGGAGGCCCGCGAGCTGCTCGCGCCGCTGCGGCTTGCCGCTCCCGACGCCATCAGCCGCTATCCCGACGATCGTGATCTCGTCGAGCGCTACGCGGCGTACCTCGGGCGGGCGCCGTCGGGCATCCTCGCCACCGCCGGCGCGGATGACGCGATCGATCGCATCATGCGTCGCCTGCGCGGCGAGCGGGTGGTGCTCACGAAGCCGACCTTCGGCGTGCTCGCCGAGCGGGCCCTGCGGGTCGGCGCCGAGCTCGAGGAGGTGCCGTGGGAGTGGGGGAGCTTCCCGGTCGACCGCTTCATCGAACGGGCCCGCGGAGCGGCCTGCGCCATCATCGTCTCGCCGAACAATCCGACGGGGCTCTCGATCTCGCCAGAATCGCTCCGCGCGGTGCGAGCGGGCCTGCCGGGCACGCTTCTCGTCGTCGATGCTGCGTATGAGGAGTTCAGTCGCGCCCCGCTGACCGATACGGCCCTCGACCTTCCGAACACGCTTGTCCTTCGCACGCTCTCGAAGGCGTGGGCGCTCGCGGGGCTTCGCATCGGCTTCGTGCTCGGGCCGGCCGAGGAGATCAGCGCCCTTCGGGCCATCGCGCCGCCCTTTCCGATCGCACGGACCTCGCTGGTCGTGGCCGAGCGGGCGATCGCGACGCAGGCCGAGGCGATGGGCCGGCGGGTCGAGCGCGTGCGGGCAGCGCGGCAGCGGCTGGCGCGTCGGCTGGCGGAGCTCTCGGTGCTGGAGGCGAGCGATGGCGAGGTTGCCGCGGTCACGACGAGCGACGCCAACTTCGTCCTCTTCCGACACGAGGAATGCGAGGCGATCGCAGGGCGGCTCGCGTCGCTCGATGTGTTCGTTCGACGCTGGTCGGAACCAGGCCTGCATGATGCGATGCGCATCACGGTGACCGGCGATGCGGAGCGCGACGAACGGGCCCTCGCATCGATCGAAGCGGCGATCCGTCCGGCGGCGCTCCTCCTCGACATGGACGGCGTGCTCGTCGATGTCGGAGCGAGCTACCGCGAGGCGATTCGCATGACCGCAGCGTCCTATGGCGTCCGTCTCGCTCCAGACGAGATTGCCGAGGCGAAGCGCGCAGGCGACGCCAACAACGATTGGGTGCTCACCGCGCGGCTCCTCGCTCGACGAGGGCTCGCGCCGCCGCTTGACGAGATCATCGAGCGCTTCGATCGCCTCTACCTCGGCGACGAGGCCGAGGGTCGGGTCGGGCTCGCGAGCGCCGAGCGCACGCTCGTCGACCCTGCGCTCCTGCGGGCCATCGCAGCTCGGATGCCCGTCGGGATCGTCACCGGTCGTCCGCTGCGCGATGCGCGGGCGTGGCTCGACCGCACGAGGCTGAGCGATGCGATCGGCTGCCTCGTCACGATGGAGGATGCTCCGGCGAAGCCCTCGCCGGAGCCGGTCGAACTCGCCCTCGCCAGACTCGGCGTCGGCACGGCGTGGTTCGTCGGCGACACGGTCGATGACATGCGCTCCGCGCGACGGGCCCAACAGCCGGTCGTCCCGATCGGGGTCATCGCACCGGCGGCCGGGCGTGCAGCGGAGGACGCGAGCGCCGATGCGATGGCGAACGAGGCCGCGCTCCGCGCCGCCGGGGCCGCAACGGTGGAACGGGACATCAACAGCATGCTGGCCATGTGCCGACGGGCATGCGGAGGAGGTGGGTCATGGCGGTGACGCTTGAACGGACCACGCGCGAGACCCGCATGCGCTGCACGCTCGCCATCGACCCGCCCAGCGGCGCGGCGCGGGTGGAGGTCTCGACGGGCATCGGATTTCTCGATCACCTGCTCACCGCACTCGCGACGCACGCTGGCTGGTCCGTGTCGCTCTGTGCGGATGGCGATCTTGAGGTCGATGACCACCACACCGCCGAGGACGCAGCGATCCTGCTCGGACAGGCGATCGACATCGAACTTGGCGATCGCTCGGGGCGAGCCCGCTTCGGTTTCGCCTACGCGCCGCTTGATGAGAGTCTTGCCCGTGCCGTCGTTGACCTCGTGCGCCGACCCTCGGCCCGCGTCGACCTCGGGCTCCGTCGTGAGATGCTTGGGGCGCTCGCCACCGAGAACATCACCCATGTGCTGGAGACGCTGGCCTTCGAGGCCCGCTGCACGATGCACATCGATGTCCTCGCCGGGACGAACGATCACCACCGCGCCGAGGCCGCGTTCAAGGCGCTCGCCCTCGCCTTCGCGATGGCGCTCGCGCCGGGAGCGAGCGCTTCGACGAAGGGAACGCTCATTGACCGGGCGGAACGAGCCTCGGGGAGCGATGCGCGATGCTAGTGTCGATCGTTCCAACCGGTGCCGGCAATCTCGCCTCGCTCCGCGCTGCGATCGGACGGGCGGGCGGGCGCGTCGCGATCGTCGAGGACGCCGAGGCGATCCGCAGCGCTGAGCGCGTCATCCTGCCGGGCGTCGGGGCGTTCCGCGAGGCGGCGATCAGATTGCGCAGCGCAGGCGCCGATGAGGCGCTCCGCGAGCGCATCCGTCGCGATCGCCCGACGCTCTGCATTTGCCTTGGGATGCAGCTTCTTTTCGACGAGAGTGAGGAGTGCGGCGGCGCTGGCTCGGTCGCCGGACTTGGCGTCGTGCCCGGCGTCGTTCGCCGCTTCTCGTCGACCGACGAAGCGGGCAGGCGACTGCGCGTCCCGCATCTTGGATGGAGTCCCGTCGGGGCCGATCGGGACGCGCCGCCCGATCGGCGCTGGCGCTGGTCGGGATGGTGCGCATTCGCCCACTCCTTCCGCATCGATGCTCCCACCGCAGCGCGGGGGCTCGCCGATGCCTCGATTGGCTGGTCGCGCTACGGCGAGAGGTTTGTCGCAGGGTTCGAACGGGGTGCCTTGGTCGCAACGCAGTTTCACCCGGAGCTTTCGGGCTGCGTCGGCGCTGCGATCGTCGAAGACTTCATCGCGCCTCGGTCGCGTCCACGAAGGGAGATCGTCTTGTGCGAAGCGGAGAATTGATGGAAATGAATGCTGGAGCGCCGTGCGCCTCCCAAGCCGCTTCGCGCGTCATCGCGTGTCTGGATGTGCGCGACGGGCGGCTCGTGAAGGGCACGCGCTTCGCGTCACTCGTCGATCTCGGCGATCCGGCGGCCTGCGCAGCGCGCTACGCGGAGGAGGGGGCCGACGAGATCGTCCTCCTCGATGTGAGCGCGACGATCGACGGGCGCCTGGCGGGACGCGCGGCGATCGAGCGTGTGCGGGAAGCGATCGGGATTCCCCTCACCGTCGGTGGCGGCGTGCGATCGCTCGCCGATGCCGACAGGCTCTTCGATGCCGGCGCGGATCGGGTGAGCGTGAACTCGGCCGCCTTCGCCCGGCCCAGGCTGCTCGGCGAAATCGCGAGGCGGTACGGAACGCAGGCAGTCGTCCTCGCCATCGATGCGCGACCGCGGCGATGGCGCGTCGGAAGGGCTGACGATGCTCCCGACAGCGCAGACTCCGCCACGCAGGAGGCCGAGCTTCCAGGCGGTGAGGTCATGCTCCGATCGGGCACGCTCGCGACCGGTTGCTCCGCCCTCGACTGGGCGCTCGAGGGGGCGCGCTCTGGCGCCGGCGAGATTCTTCTCACCGCGCTTGATCGCGATGGCACGGGAAGTGGCTATGACTGCGGAGCGCTCGCGCTTCTCGCCTCGCGTCTCCCGATCCCGATCATCGCCTCGGGCGGAGCGAAGACGCCCGATCACCTTGTCGAAGCGATTCGCGCTGGCGCCGACGCCGTGCTTGTCGCCGGCATCCTGCACCGCAACGAGGCGACCGTTCGTTCGCTGAAGAAGGCGCTCGCCGCGGCGGGCGTGAGGGTACGACCATGTTGATTCCATCGATCGATCTCGCCGGCGGCATCGCCGTGCAGTTGCGTCAGGGGCGCGATCCTGTTCTTCAGTTGGGCGAGTCCCAGCCGATTCTCGAGCGTTTCGCGCCGCTCGGCGAGGTCGCGGTCATCGACCTCGACGCGGCGATCGGGCGGGGCTCGAACGCCGCGATCCTTCGCGAACTCCTCGCCGATCGCTGCGCCGCCGGTCGCTTGCGGATCGGCGGCGGCATCCGCTCGCGCGAGCAGGCGGTCGCGTGGCTCGACGCCGGCGCCGCTCGCGTCATCCTCGGCACCCGCGCCGAACCGGAGCTGCTTCGCACGCTGCCGCGCGATCGGGTGATGGCTGCGGTCGACGCCGAGCGCGGCGAGGTCGTCACCCACGGCTGGCGCACGCGAAGCGGCGAGTCGCTCGAGGATCGGATCGAACGATTGCGCCCCGTCGTCGGCGGCTTCCTCGTGACCTTCGTCGAGACCGAGGGCACGCTCGGCGGTTTCGACATGGACCGGGCGAAGCGCATCATCGCGTTGGCCGGCGACGCCCGCGTCACCTTCGCCGGCGGCATCGTCGATGCCGATGAGGTCGCCGAACTCGACCGGCTCGGCGCCGACGCCCAGGTCGGTATGGCCCTCTACACCGGGCGGCTCGAGCCGGCCAGGGCCCTCTGGCGAACGCTCACGAGCGATCGCCCGGATGGGCTCGTGCCGACGGTCGTCTGCGATCCATCGGGCCGCCTCCTCATGCTTGCGTATTCGAGCGAACGGAGCCTGACCGAAGCGCTGCGGACGCTGAGCGGCGTGTACGAGTCGCGCAGGCGCGGACTCTGGCGGAAGGGCTCGACGAGCGGCGCAACCCAGCGGCTCATCGCGATCGATCGCGACTGCGACGGCGATGCGCTTCGCTTCACCGTCGAGCAGTCGGGCGGTGCGTGTCACACCGGCGCTGCGACCTGCTTCGGTCCGCTGCGCGGATTGCGTGCGACCGAGGCGACGATCGCAACAAGGCTCGCCGATGCGGGCGACGGATCGAGCTATACCGCCCGCTGTGTGCGCGAGCCCGGGCTGCTGCAGGCGAAGCTGGTCGAAGAGGCCGGTGAACTCGCCGCTGCGGTCGGTGCGGAACGCGTCGCCGAAGAGGCCGCTGACCTGTTCTATTTCGCCTTGGTGCGCATGGCTGCGAGCGGCGTTGCCATGCGGGCCGTCGAGGAGGCGCTTGATCGTCGCGGGCTCCGCCTCACGCGGCGCGGCGGCGATCGGAAGGAGGTGATGGCATGACGCGGTTGATGCCGACGGTGTCCCTCCGAGCCCTGCGACGCAGTGCGCGACCGGCCGTCGACGGCGATGCTCGAAGCGTCGCCGAACCGATCGTCGACCGCGTGCTCCGAGGCGGACTGCGGGCAGCGCTTCGCGAAGGGCGACGCTTCGGCGAAGTGGCCGCGGGCGCTTCGGTCGTACTCGACCGCTCGGATCTTCGCCGCTCGCTTGACCGAGCGCGACGGTCGCTCGGTGGCGAGCCCATTCGCCTGCTCGAGCGTGCCGCCGAGCGCATTCGCCGCTTCGCCGCCGCGCAGCGCGCGAGCGTACGGGACATCGCCTGTCGCACCGATCGCCGTGACGGACGGATGACGCTTCGCCAGCGCATGGTGCCGCTCGCCACGGCGGGCTGCTATGCGCCGGGCGGTCGCTATCCGCTGCCATCCTCGGCGCTCATGACCGCGATTCCAGCGCGCGTCGCCGGTGTTGCCGAGGTCTGGCTCGCCACACCGAAGCCGACGCCGATCATGCTCGCCGCGGCTGCGATCGCCCAGGTCGACGGGCTTCTTGCCCTCGGTGGGGCGCACGCGATCGCACTCCTCGCCCGCGGCGATGCCGCCATCGGTCCGCCTTCGTCGATCGTCGTCGGTCCGGGCAATGCCTTCGTGACCGCCGCGAAGGCGATCATCCGCGAGCGGGGACTCTCGGCAATCGATGGGCTCGCCGGTCCGAGCGAAGTGCTCATCGTCGCTGACGCGAGCGCCGATCCGGCGACGGTCGCAGCCGATTGCATCGCTCAGGCCGAGCATGATCCGCAGAGCATGGTCTGGCTTCTTGCGACGGATGAGCGGCTGCCGAACCTGGTGCGCAGGGCGCTTCGCGAGCAGCTTGCCGACCTGCCGACCGCGCCGATCGCCCGCGTGGCGCTCCTTCGAAGTCGGGCGGTCGTCCTGTCGACGATCGACGAGGCGGTGACCCTCGCGAATGAGCTCGCTCCGGAGCACCTCGAACTGCATGTGCGCAGGGCGGCCACGGTCGCGAGGCGGTGCGTCGCGTACGGCTCACTCTTCGTCGGTGGGGCTGCCGCTGAGGTCTTCGGCGATTACGGCATCGGTCCGAATCACACCCTGCCGACGGGCGGGACCGCTCGCCACGCGGCGGGGCTCTCGGTCTTCGATTTCCTGCGGGCCCGGACAAGCGTCGAAGGTAAGCCGTCGCCCGCCCTGGTGCGCGAAGTAGCTGGCTTCGCTCGGCTGGAAGGGCTCGAGGGACATGCCCGCGCAGCGACACGGCGCTCGCCTTCGAGGTGAAGGAGGCGAGCGCCGTGTCGGGTCAGTCCGGCTGATGTTCGGCTGATACTCGGCGGATACTCGGCGGATGCGAGCGCTGTCGTGCTGGGAAGCCGGATCGGTCAGCGACCCTTGTCGCCGCCGCTGCCGGTGTCCTTGCTCTTGTCCTTGCCCTTGCCCTTGTCGCCGCCCTTGTCGCCGCCCTTGTCAGAGTTCTTGTCCGAACTCTTGTCCGCGCCCTTGTCCTTGGCCTTGTCGTCGCCGGCCGTCGCCTTGACGCTCTCAAGCGCCGCCTTCACGGCCGGATCGAGCTTGTCGCCGCGAAGGGCGTTGCCCTCGGCGATGATCTTGCCGGTCGAGCCGTCGACGAGGTAGGCCTTCGGAATCGAGTTGATCCCATACTTCTTGGCGAGCGGGGTCTTCCAGCCACCGCCCTGATAGATCTGCGGCCAGTTCATCTTGAGACGGGCTTCGGCGTCCTTGATCTTCTGCTCGGCGCCGTCGTTGTCGAGGGTGATGCCGATGACCTCGAGTCCCTCGCCCCGGTACTTCTCGTAGACCTCGACGACATGCGGCATCTCGGCGATGCAGGGGCCGCACCAGGTCGCCCAGAAGTCGATGAGGACGACCTTGCCCTTGAAGTCATCGGGGAACTCGACCTTCTTCCCGCTCATGTCCTTCGCGGAGAAGTTCTGCATGATCTGGCCGCCCTTGGCGCCGTCCTGCTTGGCCTTGTCGTTGCTCTTTGCCCGGTTCTTTTCGCGGGTCTCCTGGCGGGCCTTCTCGCGCTCTTCCTTCGTCTTCGGCGCGTCGTCCGCTGCCGAGGCGACGATCGGGCGATCGGCGGAGCCGTCGGTGGTGGGAGCGCCCTCGGGTTGACCGGCGAGGGCGAGTGCAAGGGCGAGCGACGAGGCGGAAAGGATCGAGGGAATCATGGTGAGGGTTTCTCCGTGAAGGACCGAGCTGGTTGCTCGCTGGCGGCGTGCACGCCGGACCGCGACGCGGCTCATGACGGTAACAGGCTGCCGAGCCATCTCTATCGGCAGAATCGGCAGGCGTTGCGATTCCTTCGCTCGGCGGCCGCCGAGATCGGGGAGAGCGGGCGGACGCGCCAAACGACCGCGGCCGCAGCGGGATGGCTGCGGCCGCGGTTCCGTCGGGCGGATTCCTACCGGATTGCCGATGCGATCAGACCTTCGCCGGCTTCTCGACAAAGGTGCTGCGGACCTGGAGCTCCTCAAGCTGCTCGGGGTCGACCGGGCCCGGCGCTTCGGTCATGAGATCGCCGCCCGACTGGGTCTTCGGGAAGGCGATGACATCGCGGATGTTGTCGGTGCCGACGATGTGCATGACGAGGCGGTCGAGACCGAAGGCGATGCCGCCATGCGGCGGAGCACCGAACTTGAGGGCGTCGAGGAGGAACCCGAACTTCACGCGGGCCTGCTCGTCGGTCAGTCCGATCAGGTTGAAGACCCTCTGCTGGACATCCTGGCGGTGGATGCGGATCGAACCGCCCGCGATTTCGCTGCCGTTCAGGACGAGGTCGTAGCCCGCCGAGAGGCACGCACCCGGATCGCTCTCGAGGATCCCGAACTGGTCGGGATTCGGCGAGGTGAAGGGGTGGTGCAGGGCGACCCAGCGGCGATGTTCGTCGTCGTATTCGAACATCGGGAAGTCGATCACCCAGAGGAAGTTCCACTTGCCCTCGGGAATCATGTTCAGTTCGCGGGCGACGCGCTGACGGAGTTCGCCAAGCGCCTTGCAGGCGACATCCCAATGATCCGCCGCGAAGAGGACCGCGTCGCCGACCTGGAGGCCGAGCTTGGCGATGAGTTCCGCCTTGACCGGCTCGAGGAACTTGGCGATGCCCGTCTCGAGCCCCTTGTCGGTGAGCTTCACGACCGGCACGCCGCCGGCCCTGAAGGTCTTGACCCATTCGCTATAGGCGTCGGTCATCTTGCGGGTGAGCTTCTCGGCTCCGCCCGGCACGCGGATCGCGCGCACGACGCCGCTTCGCCCGTGACGCGACTTCGCGAGGGCTTCCTTGAAGACGCCGAACTCGGTCTTCGCGGCGATGTCGCTGATGTCCTCGATCTCGAGCCCGTAACGGGTATCGGGACGGTCGATGCCGTAGCGGTCCATCGCGTGCTGCCAGGTCATGCGCTGCACGGTGCCGATGTCATAGCTGAAAATCGACTGCCAGAGCTCGCGCACGAAGCCGGTCATCATCTCCATGACCTGCTCGCGCTGAACGAAACTCATCTCGAGATCGATTTGCGTAAATTCAGCCTGGCGGTCGGCGCGGGGATCCTCGTCGCGCAGACACTTGCAGATTTGAATGTAACGATCGCAGCCGGCGACCATGAGGATCTGCTTGAAGAGCTGCGGGCTCTGCGGCAGGGCGTACCACTGGCCGGGATGGAGCCGGGCCGGCACGATGAAGTCGCGGGCGCCTTCCGGCGTCGAGCGGATCAGGAGCGGCGTCTCGATCTCGAGAAAGCCGTGCTTCGTGAAGTAGTCGCGGGCGGCCTTCGTCACCTTCGAGCGCGTGGCGAGGATCGACTGCATGCGCGGACGACGCAGGTCGATGAAGCGGTACTTGAGCCGGGTCTCCTCGTTGATCTTCTCGGCCTCGTACTCGTCGGGAAGAATCGGCGGCGTCTCGGTCTTGTTGAGGACCTCGAGCTCGGTGGCGACGACCTCGACCTCGCCGGTGGCGAGCTTCGGGTTCGCGCCGCCCGCGCGGGGGCGGACCACGCCCTTGACGGCGATGACATCCTCGCGGCGAAGGCCGCGGCTCGCCTCGACGACGGCCGGGGGCACCTGCTCCAGGTCAAAGACGACCTGGGCGAGCCCCTCGCGGTCCCGCAGGTCGCAGAAGATGAGGCCGCGACCCTGATCGCGGTATGTGTTCACCCAGCCGCACAGCACGACCGTCTGGCCGACATGGGAAGGACGAAGGGAACCACAGAGATGGGTGCGCTGAAGCATGGGTGACTCTCGACGATCGGACCGCCCGCTCCGTGGCGCGCAGCGTCACGGACGGGGAAAAGCGGGGTACTGTACCACTCCCGAAAGGGCCCGGCGGAGCGTCCGCCGCGGTCCGCGCGGGCTGTCCACCCTCTGGCGATCACCCCCCAATGACGGATCGTGGGCCCATGACGGATCGAGGGGCATCCAAGCCGAATGCGAAGCCAGCGGTGTCCGCTGACGCGACCGGTCGCGAAGCGGACCTTGCCGACGAGCGGAAGCGGCGCGGGGCGATTCTCTTTACGGCATTTGAACCCTCGGGCGACGCCCACGCAGCGCCGGTGATCGCCGAGCTGAAGGCCCGCGATCCGGGGCTCCTGATCTACGCCTGGGGCGGACCGAAGATGGAGGCCGCCGGCGCGACGCTCATCAGCTCGACCTGCGACGACGGGGCGATGGGGCTTGATGGTTTCAAGAAAATCGCCGCGGTCCGGAGCGAGATCCAGAAGCTCAAGCGCTGGGTCACGCAGCATCGCGTGACCGTGCATGTGCCGGTCGACAGTCCTGCGGCGAACTTCCCGATCGCGAAGCACCTGAAGCCGAAGGGGGTGCGCGTCGCCCACCTGGTCGCACCGCAGATCTGGGCGTGGGGACCCTGGCGCATCGGCAAGCTGCGGAAGTGCACCGACTGCGTGATGTGTCTCCTGCCCTTCGAGGAGCAGTGGTTCCGCACCCGGCAGGTGCCGGCTCGCTTCATCGGCCACCCGGTCATCAACCGCGAACTCGATACGGCGGCGATCGCCCAGCGCGTCAAGACGATGCCGCAGGGGGCGCCGCGGCTCCTTCTCCTCCCCGGTTCGCGCTCGAGCGAGGTGCGCCGCAACCTGCGGCTGCTGGTGCAGAGCTATGTCGAACTCGCCGACCGCAATCGCGGGATGGCGGCGCTCATCGTGGCCGCGAACGAGCGGCTGGCGCGCCTCATGCGCGAGATGCTCGGCGACCTGCCGGTCGGACTCCACATCATCGTCGGCGACATCGACGCTGCGATTCACTGGTGTGACATCGCCCTGACCGTCTCCGGCACGGTGAGCCTCGATCTCACCAGGCAACATCGCCCGATGATCGGTATCTATCGAACCGGGCTCCTCTCCTGGCTCGGCGCGAAGATCATGCTTCGCACGCCCTATCGGCTGCTGCCGAACATCATCGCCGAGCGCGAGATCGTGCCCGAGTTCGTGCCCGCGCCGCCGTGGCTCTCGGCGAAGACGATCGTCGATGCGGCCACGCGCTTCCTTCGCGACTCGCGGACGATCGCGGTCGCCGCGGAGGAACTGCGCCGCGTCGAGCTACGCTTTCACGGTCGACATCCCGATGTCGCTGCGGCGGACATCATTCTGCGCCTGATCGACAACCGCCCGATCGAGGATCCGAAGGCCGCCCAAGAGGCGCCGCCGCCGACGGTCGATCCCGATCTCGCTGCGCTTGACCGGCTCGCCTCGCAGGCCACCCGAGGTGGTGCGGCCAGTGGTGCGACCAGTGGTGCGCCGGCTACGAAGCCACCGCGCGAGGGACGCCGCGAGCGGCTCTTCACCGAAGGGTTGAACCGCGATCAGTCGAGCGACGCCGGGAAGTCCGGGCGCGAGACGAAGGGCGGTTGAGCGAAGGGGGCGGGATAGCCCGCTTGGACAGGCTGAAGGCCCCTCCGCTGGGTCCATTCGGACAGATTCGGACAAGCGTTGGGCCCTCGCTTTGGGCGTGCGGCGGGGGGCGGGTTGCACCCATTCTGCGCGCGTTCGCAGGAGACCGGCCGCTGCCGGTGGAGTGAGCCGCAGGATTGGCCGAAGTTCGGCGTGCGATCGGCGCGTGGCGGTCGGTCGCGCGCCCTATGAGCATTCCGGAATCATCATCGGACATGGTCCATCGCGACGCCGGCGCTATCGGTCGCGGCGAACGCATCGACGACCCCCATCCCGCCGCCCAAACCACAGATGCCCCGAGCGACGGGCTGCCGTGGACGGAACGCGTTCCGTCGGCGACCGAGACGCTTGAGCGGCTTCGCCTGACATTCGCGGCTCTCGCCGAGGGCGTCATGCGCGTCGATCCGCATGGTCGGGTGATCGAAAGCAATCCGGCCGCCGAGCGGATCCTCGGCGTGGGAACGAACGCGGTCGGCGGACTCCGTGGACGCACGCTGCGGGATGCGCGATGCGTCCTCGTTCGATCGGACGGGAGCGAACTCGCTCCCGAGGAAGACCCCCTCGCGATCACGCGCACGACCGGCATGGCGATCCACTCGCTCAGTTGCGGCGTGCGCCGCCCCGATGGTGAACTCCGCTGGATCTCGCTCAGCACCGTTCCGCTCATCGCCCGCGAGCGCCGCGGCGATCGTCTCTGCGACGGCTTCGTCGAGTCGGTCGTGGTGAGCTTCGCCGATGTGACCGAACGGCAGGAGCAGGCCAACCGTCTCGATCTCGTCGTGCAGGGAGCGGGACTCGGTACCTGGGACTGGTTCGTCGCCTCCGGTCGCGTTGCCTTCAACGAGCGCTGGGCAAGGATGCTCGGCTACGAGCTGCACGAGATCGAGCCGACGGTGAAGGGCTGGGAGCGACTCGTCCACCCCGAGGACATGCCGCGGGTGATGGAGCTTCTCACGGCCCATCTCGAGGGCCGCAGCCCTGAATACCGCTGCGAACATCGCCTCCTCCGCAAGGACGGCTCGTGGGCATGGGTCCTCGATGTCGGCCGCGTGATGGAGCGCGACTCGGACGGCAAGCCGACGCGGGCGTCGGGTGTGCATGTCGACATCAGTGAACGAAAGCGGGCCGAGGCGGACCTCGAGGCGGCGCGGATCGAGAGCGACGCGCGCTATCGCGAGGTGCAGGCCCTTCGGCAGGCGCTCGACGAACACTCGATCATCTCGGTCGCCGATCGCGCCGGCCGCATCCTTGATGTCAACACCGGCTTCTGCAAGGTGAGCGGCTACACCCGCGAGGAACTGCTCGGACAGGACCATCGCATCCTGAACTCGGGCCATCAGCCGAAGGAGTTCTGGGTCGGCGTCTGGCGCGAGATCGCCGCCGGTCACGCCTGGCGCGGCGAAGTGTGCAACCGCCGCAAGGACGGAAGCCTCTACTGGGTCGACTCGACCATCGTTCCCTGCGTCGGCGCCGACGGTCGGGTCGAACGATATGTATCGATTCGATTCGACATCACCGGCCAGAAGGAGGCGGAGGAGCGGCTGCGCAAGGCCCAGGCCGACGCCCTCGCCGCCGATGCGGCAAAGAGCGAGTTCCTCGCCAACATGAGCCACGAGATCCGTACGCCGATGACGGCGATCCTCGGCTTCACCGAGCTCCTTGCCAGCGACGGCGATCAGCTTCGGGCACCGCCGGAGCGGCTGGAACATATCGAAACGATCCGACGCAACGGCGAGCATCTCCTGGCGATCATCAATGACATTCTCGATCTCTCGAAGATCGAGGCCGGCAAGCTCGTGATCGAGCGCGAGCCGATCGATCCGGTTGCGTTCCTCGCCGATCTCTGTCGGCTCATGGATGTGCGGGCGAAGGCGAAGTCGCTCCATCTCGGGGTGACCTACACGACGCCGATGCCGGCGCGGATCACCACCGATGCGATGCGGCTGCGGCAGATTCTCGTGAACCTGGTCGGCAACGCCCTGAAGTTCACCGAGGTCGGCGGGGTCGAGCTGCGCGTCGGATGCGACGCGGACCACGAGACGCTGACGATCGAGATCGAGGACAGCGGCATCGGCATGACCGAGGCCCAGCTCGCCCACCTCTTCGACGCATTCATGCAGGGCGACGCCAGCGTCACGCGTCGGTTCGGGGGAACGGGTCTTGGACTTCGCATCAGTCAGCGGCTCGCCGGCATGCTGGGCGGCGCGATTTCGGTGCGCAGCGTGCCCGGGCAGGGGAGCGTCTTTACGCTAACGGTCGCGACGGGCGCGGTCGCCGAGTGCCCGCTGCGGCCGATCGAAAGCGGCGAGGGGCAACGGACGGCGGCGCGAGCCTCCTTCGAGCAGGTGACGCCTGAGCTGCCCTCCCTCGCCGGCGTGCGCATCCTGCTCGCCGAGGATGGACCGGACAACCAACGCCTGATCAGCTTTCACCTGCGCAAGGCCGGAGCCGAGGTGCGCGTCGTCGAGAATGGACGCCTCGCGATCGAGGCGCTCTCGGCGGATGGCACGGTCGGCGGGCCGCTGGCGGTGCATCCGCCATTCGATCTCCTCCTGACCGACATGCAGATGCCGGAGATGGACGGCTACACCACGGCAAGCCTGCTGCGGGCGAAGGGCTGGAAGCGCCCGATCGTGGCCCTCACCGCCCACGCGATGAGCGGCGACCGCGAACGCTGCGTGGCCGCGGGTTGCGACGGCTATGCGACGAAGCCGATCGATCGCGTTGCCCTGATCGAGGCCTGCCGCATCGCCCTGTCGAGCCGGGTGGAGCGGCGGGCGGCGTAGCAAGCGATCAGGTCTGCGGCCGCGTTCCGGCGTTCGTCACCGCGCTGCCGAGCTCAGCGATGACGCGATCGGACTCGGCGTCATGCGTGATCTCGTGCTTCGGACCGCCATAGCGGTCGAAGAGCCTGCGGTGTGCGCCGAGCGAGAGATCGTCGGTCTCGGGACGCGAGGCATAGTCGCCCACCCACGCAAGGAGCATCGGGAGATTGGCGTCCTGCTCGGCTGCGCTCGCATACTTATGCGGCTCCCATGGGCGTTGACGACAGTGCTCCATGCAGCGCTCGATGCCGGGGTTGAGAAACAGGAGCAGTGGCCGAAGCGAAAGCGTCGCCGCGACAAGATCGGCGTAACAGCCCTCGACGATCCAGCCGCCGCGGGTTTCTGCTGCTGCGCACCACGCGAGAACATCAGCCGCCGCGGCCGTATGGTCGCGCCGCGTCGGAACGGCCGCTGCGTCAGCGCCGACCGAAGGCGCCCACGCAACGGTGTCGAGATCGAGCACCATCGCTCCCGTCAGCTTCTGTAGCCGCGCCGCGAGCGTCGACTTTCCCGAACCGGAGTTTCCAACAATCGCAATCCGCATGGCATCAGCGTACCGAAGCGCGCGGGGCGCTTCGTTCCAGCTCGGCCCGCTTGCGGATCGCGGCTGCTATTCTGAAGTCCTCATCGTTGCGAGCGGCGACCGTGCGTCGCGGCCTGGAGGGGAGAGCCCGAACGGCCGACACGAATCTCGAAGGCAAAATGCAGCGGAAGCATGCACGCTGAGCTGGACGAGGCCTGCATCTCCGACTGCACCCGCCACGACCTGCGTAGGCGGGTCTCGGAGGACACCCACATGTCCTTCGGCAACCTCGCGGAGCGGTTCGCATTCCGTGCGGATGCGTGAGCCTGAGGAGCGCGTGTGGACGGGATCAGTCGGGTTATCGCACCGCGCATCTGGACAGACTGGGATTTACCGCTATCCTACTGCGTAGTACAATGGACTTGACCTTTGTCGAATCTCGCGTCTTCACGAGCCAATGGGCTGATCGCATGGGCGATGACCAGCTCAGGGCCCTCCAGAACGAACTTCTTGAGAACCCCGGCAAGGGCGACCCGATACCCGGCTGCGGCATCCTGAGAAAGCTGCGGTTTGGGGACGAGGGCCGCGGGAAGGGCAAACGAGGCGGAGTCCGTGTCATCTATGTCCACACACCGCAGGCGCGGCGGATCGATCTCGTGACGGTGTACGGGAAGGATGAGGTAGGCGATCTGACGAAGGAGCAGGTGGCCGACCTGTGCAAGTTTGCCGAGTTGCTTCGAACCGAAGCGACGGCTGCCGCGGGACGAACCGTTCACGCAAGGACGAAGCGGAAGCAGTAAGGAGTCATGGCATGAGCAAGCGGCGACAAGCGAGTTCAATGGGCGTCTATGAGCAGATCCTTGAGGGACTCAAGGACGGGATCGCACAGGCCCGTGGAGAGCTGAATCTGAAGACCACGACGCTGCCCCCGAAGGCACCGACGCTGTCACGATCGCAAGTCGTCGCGATCCGGACGAGCATCGGCATGTCACAGTCGGTGTTTGCCGGCTACCTCAATGTTCCCACGAAGACGCTTCAGAGTTGGGAGCAGGGCGCACGCAAGCCGAAGGCGGGGGAGGCGCGCCTGCTGCAGATCATCCGGGCCGTACCAGAGCAGATCGTTCAGATTGTGGACGGCGCTCGAGCAGCAAAGTCCGTTCGGGTCCGACGGCCCGCTCGCAAGCAGCGGAAGTCTGCTTTCTGAGCGGGCGGCATGCTGACCGCAGCAGGCCAGCGACGCAGGCTGAATGTCCCCGATCCCTCTCCTCTCTGCCCACCTCTGTGCCCTTCGGTCGACGAGCCGGGGCAGGTCATGCTTCTGTGGTTCTCTGATAGAGCACCGCACCGCCGAGTGGATTCGTTCGTCTCGGTAGCATGCCACCTTTGAATCTTGGCTGCTCCCACCATGACCTCCGCGCACGACATCGACGATCTCATTGCCCGCTTGCGGAAGGTGCAGGCGCTCTACAACGCGCCGGCGACCGACGGCGAGCGGGCCGCGGCCGCCGCCGCTGCGGCTCGGTTGCAGGCGCGGCTCAAGGAAGCGACCAGCGCAGCGCGGCCGGCTTCCGCTCCGCCGCCCTCCTCGCCGCCGACGGAAGAGTTTCAGATTCGCATCGACGACGCGTGGAGCCGCAAGCTTTTCATCGGCATCGCCCGCCATCATGGCGTGCATCCCTATCGCTATCGCGGACAGCGGCGGACGACCCTCGTCGTGCGGACGACGAAGCATCAGATCGATCGGGTCATCATGCCGCACTACCGCGAGGCCGTTGCGGTTCTCCGCGATCACTTCGATGCGATCGCCGATCGGGTCATCCGCGAGGCGCTCGGACTCGTCACCGACGAGACCGATGAGCGCGACGAGCGGCTCGCGCTCGGCGGCTCGTGATCGGCCGAGCGTCCCGCCGCACGGCCTGATTTCCCGCTGACTCCTCCGCGTTCATGCCGACGATCTCGCCCCGTCGCGCTCGTTGCCGTATCCTGCTTGCGTCCATCGCCGCGCGGGACCCGGGCGTTTCGTCGCCTCCCCGATCGCGGCGCGCGGGATTTCCTCTCATGCAAGCGACCGCCAACTCCCAGCACATGTCCGACATCATGACCCGCAACCCCGTCTGTGCGACGCCGGGGATGACGGTGCGGCAACTCGCGACGATCTTCGCCGAGCGCAAGATCTCCGGCGCTCCGGTCGTCGACGCGACGGGCACGCTGGTGGGCGTCGTCTCGCGCACCGACCTCTTTCGCCGGATCACCGAGCGCAGCAGCGAGTCCGGCGCGGATGGCGACCAGCAGGGCGGGACCGCCGGCTTCCTCTTCGACCTCATCAACGATCAGGTTCCTGCCGAACGGCAGGTCATGCCGGAGGCGCTCCTCGCCGTCGCCGACTTCATGTGCGAATCGGTGATCACCGCCCGCCCCGACGAGCCCATCGGCGTCGTTGCCCGCCGCATCGCCCAGGCCCGCGTCCATCGCGTCGTAGTGATCGACGAGGCCCGCAAGCCCATCGGCGTCGTCACCGCCCTCGACTTCCTGAAGGTCTTCCCCACGCCGAACGGGTGACGCTCGCCGCGCATGCGACCTGACGCGGCATTTCTCATCGCCATCGGACTCGCCTTCTGCGGGCTGGTGGCGATCGTCTCGGGCCTCATCGGTCAGGCCAGCGTGCGCCGGCCGCGTTGTCGACGCTGTCGGGCCGATGCCCGCGCGCAGGCGTGGGCTGCGGAGCCGCGCTGTCCATGCGGCGCGGATCTCACGCGGCGCGGTGCCGTTCGCTTCAAGGGGCGGGACCGCTCGCCGAGTGCGGTCATCGCGGGCACGCTCCTCTGTGCCATCGCAGCGCTCCTCACCTGGTGGCATCTCGATCGCCGCGAACGGCGGCTCACCTGGCGCGAGCTGCTGCCGAGTTCCTGGGAAGCCTCGAACCTCCGGAGCGGCGAGGAGCCGAACGCGGCGCTCCACTCGCTCCTGCGCCGCGTCGCGGCCGATCAGATCGACGCCCGCGACCGCGTGCTGGCGATCGATGCGATTCTCGAGACCCCCGGCGGTCGGGGTGACCTTCGGAGCCGCGCCCTGGCGAAGCTCGCGAGCGATCCGAGCATGATGGCGGAGCCCGCCCGCAGCGGCGCCGAACGGGCCCTCGCCGGCGCTGCGTCACTCCTGCGACGCGTGCCCGAGGCCGACGCGGGCGGAAGCGCCGCGAGCGAAGCGGGCGGTGACTCGAACCAGCGGATCCTCACCGCCACGCTCATCGGCCGCATCGATCCGAGCACCGGGCTCCTGAGCCTCACGCCGATCGAGATCGATCTCGGCGCACCAAGCGGCTGGTCGCGCTACATCATCGTGCATGCGGTGCTGGTCGACGGCGTGCCGATCGCCGAGACGGAGGGGATCGCCTATCGCGATGCGAGTGGCGTTCATCGCTGGCTCCGTCGCTCGCCGAATCGAAGCGACGAGGGGTACGACCGAATCGTCGCGATGGCCGTGAGGGCGAGCCCAACGGTCCGCCTCGAGGTCGAGGATCTTCTCCTTCCGATCCACATCGGTTCCGCGCCGGCGATTCTCTCGCTCATCGAGGAGTCGATGACGGGCGGCGGCGAGGGACCGCATCCAGCGGCAGCGAGGGTGGCCGCGCCGACGCTCCCCGCCGCGCTCCTCCATCGCTCGCGGCGCGGGGTGATCACGGCGACGGTCGGTGAGCGCCCCGCACCAGAGTCGACGCCGACGGGACCGGCGGGAGGTCGCCCGTGATTCCCTTCGATCGACTCTCCTCGGATGACGCGGCGGCGCTCGCGTGGGCCGCAGCGGCGATCGCTGCCGCCGGTCCGGCCGCCTGCGCTGCGATCCTCTGGGTGCAGGCGTGGCGCGGTTCCCCGCGGTTCGCGCCGCCGCGCTGCTCGGCCTGCGCCATCGAACTCTTCCCGACCGAGGGAGGCGCGCTCGCGGAGCGCTGTCCCGAGTGCGGACATCCCACGGCGGAGCGCGGTCAGAGCACGGTCCGCTACGCGGTGCGACGCTGGTTGTGGTGGCGGGCGCTCGCGACCTTTGCTGCGGGGAGCGTCGCCTTCGCGGTTGCGCTCCTGGCCGCGGCCGGTGCTGGCGTCGGCGTCGGCGTGCTCGTCCGCGAGTCCGGCGCGACGGCGCGGGTCGAAGCGATCGCATCGACGCTGCAACGGCACTCCTCGCATCGTGCGGTGACCGACGCACTCCGCTTCGCAGCCGATGGCGCCCCGAGCGACCCGATGGTCCGGGAGGAGTTGCGTATCGTCTTCGACGCGCTGCTCGCCGACGAGATCCCCGCCGATCGAGGCTTGCCACTTCTCCTCGACCGGCACGACAGCGAGGGAGCGCGGTCACTCGTGGTCGAGGCGCTCGGCAGCTTGCGTGCCGCAGGTGCGATCGACGAACCGACACTCCTCGCTGCGCTCGCCCGCACCGCAGGGATGCCAGCGGTGCGGCTGCGACGGGATGGCGATGACCTCGCGATTCGGTTCGTGCTCCCCGATCCCGCCCTCATGGCGTCGATCGAGTCGATTGGCGTTGATGGCGACCGGGGGGATGGCGACCGGATTGGCGGCACGCGGCCGGTGCCCGAGGCAGTCGCCGAGGGGACGGCCTCGCCGGACGCGGAGCGCTCGTCGATCTGGATCGCTCGGCTCCCGACGCGCGAGTGGCCGCTTCCGGCGAACGCCATGCTCGAGATCGCCTGGACGATCGCATGGCCCGCTCGTCCGCTCTCGGATGGTGCGACGATCACCGAGCAGCCGGAAGGGGCGCGTCTCTCGATCGCGACCCGGATCGCCATTCCAGCCGAGGGCGTCGCCGTGCCCGAGGCGGAGCGTGCGGCGGCGCCATCGACGCCATTTCTCGCCCGCAGCCTTGTTCCGCGCATCCTTGCCGAGAGCGTCGGTGGCATGACGGTGCTCTCTTTCCGTCTGCGGGCATCGCTCCATCCGGGCTGGAGCCTGCCGGGCACCTGGACGCTCGTCGCCGGCGATGAACGGGTCGTACTCGAGGGGCGGGCCACCGATGACGGCTACCTCGTGCGCGGGACGGGGCTTCTGCGCCGACCGCGAACTGGCCTGCCCGAGTTGTTCACGCTCCACTACGACCCGCAGCCTGCGGCGAGCGGCGACATGACCGCGGGCGATGGTGCGACGGGATCGGGCGCGGTCTCGGAGGAGCAGGGCTTGGCACCCTGGCCGAAGGCCGTGCGGATCGAAGGCCTTCGCTGGGAGCCAGAATGATCGTTGCGGGAGGGGGGTATCGGGCCCGCAGAGCGGCTCGATGCGCGCGAAGGAGTGGTCGGGGTGAACACCGCCCGGTACGCTCCGAGGCCTATGCACGAGCAGAGTCCCGAGCTGAAGCGTGGTGGCCGTGTCGGTCCGGTCGGTGAGTCGAAGCGCGTCGCTGCGATGGATGTGATCCGCGGCGTCGCCCTCTTCGGCATTCTTGCCGTCAACATGGATTTCTTTGCCGGGCCCTTCGCGGCGATGTTCAGCGACGAGACCGCCTGGACCGTCAGCGGCCTTGACGCCGCGGCCTTCTGGACCGTCGCGACGGTCTTTCAGGGCAAGTTCATTTCACTCTTTTCCTTCCTCTTCGGTGCCGGAATCGCCCTCCAACTGCTGCGGCTCGACGAGACCCGCGGCGGCATGGCCGCGAATCTCCTGCTGCTGCGGCGACTCTTCGTGCTCGGCGCGTTCGGGCTCATCCACGCCACGCTGATTTGGTATGGCGACATTCTTTTTATCTATGCGACGCTCGGTTGGGTCTTGCTACTCCTTCGCTACCTTCCCCATCGCGTGGTCGGTTGGCTCGGCGTTGCGATGCTCGTGGTGGCGATGGGCTGCATGGCCGGATTCGGCCTGCTCATGGCCTCGAAGACGGCGATGATGGAGGCCGCGCAGACGCCGAGCGCCCTCGTCGCCGAGGATGGGGCGCTGGCTTCGGATCAGGGGGCTTCGGATGATGGGGCTTCGGATGACGCGGAGGTGCTCGCCGAGGAGTCGGTGATCCCGGTGCCCGACGGACCGACCTCCTTCGAGCTGTTCAAGGAGTTCGGGGCCGAAACGAGCTGGTCGGTCGTCGATCCGCGCTGGGAGCCCTTCGAGCTGGCGACCTATCGACACGGTCCGACCGAGGTCGCTGTGACGCTTCGGGCGTTCCAGTGGGCCTCGACCGTGCCGGTCATGTACATCCTGTACGGGCCGCATCTTCTCTGCCTGTTCTGCTTCGGGATGTTCGCGGCCCGGGCCGGTCTGCTGCGCGAGGAACACGCCCGCCTTCAGCGAACGCTCGCGTGGATCGGCATTCCGATCGGACTGGCGCTTTCCGCCATCGTTCCGTCGATGCGCATGATGGGTTGGAGCCAGACCGATCCGCTGGTCGCCGGACTCGGCGCTGTGCAGGAGTTGGGCACCGTGCTCCTCGCCCTCGGATACGCCGGCGCTCTCGCCCGCGTCGCCTACGCCGGTCCGCCGGCGCTGGCCGCCTTCCTCGGACAGACGGGGCGCATGGCGTTCACGATCTATCTCTCGATGAGCGTCCTCATGACCGGCCTCTTCTACTGGTGGGGATTCGGTCTCTTCGACACGGTCGGCCATGCCGGTCGCTTCGCAATCGCCGTCGTCACCTGGCTCGCCCTCTCGGTTGCGGCCCAGCTCTGGATGCGGTCATTCGTGATCGGTCCGCTCGAGTGGATTTGGCGCACGCTCTCCTACCTGCGGATTCCGCCGCTCCGGCGCGTGGCAGGTGAGTCGTCGGGTGGCGCTGGGGCGAGCGAAGGATGAGCGCGAGCGGCGGCGATCGCGACGCTCCATGCAGACTGCGCATCGTGCCCGCGGGGTCGATGCGTCGCGTGGCGTGGAAGAATGGCCGCGGCACGACGCTCGAGGTCGTCTCCGACGCTAGCGTGGCGGTCGCCCCCGGCGCTCGCATCCCAGTCGCCTACGGCGGGGGCGATGACTGGACATGGCGCGTCTCGATCGCGGATGTCCCGCAGAGTGGGCCCTTTTCGCGATTTCCCGGCGTCGATCGGCACATTCTCTCGCTGCTCGGGCCCGAGCACGCTGGACGCTCCGATGAGGGCATGTCGCTGTCGATCGGGGGTGGTCCTCCGGTGCGCGTGCCGACCGAGGGCGACGCGCTCATCTTCGACGGTGAGGCCGAAACGCTCGGCGTCCTCCACGGCCAGCCGCTGCGCGATGCGAACCTCATGGTGCGGCGCCAAATTGATAGCCAAATTGATGGCCAAATTGATAGCCAGCTCGCTAGCCACATCAGCGGTCGCGACCAGCGCGGCGCGATGCGGCTCATCACCGGAGAGGTCACGGCGCCGGTCACGCGGAATCATCGCGTGTTGGCGGTGATCGCGATTGACGCGTCCTGCCGCTGCGCGGTTGCGGTAGCGGACCATGGCACGATCGATCTCGCCCCGGGCGACTGCATGGCGCTCGTGACCGACCGACGGGATGACACGCTGCCTGCGGGAAGCGTCAGGGTGTCGCCGGAGGGGCGGGCGCTCCTCGTTGAGGTGCTTCGCCGATCGGGGGCGCCGGTCGAGCCGCTTCCGTCGGAACGCCGAGGAGACCGCGCGGCTCCGGCGTCGGCGCCGTGAGAGCGGCGGCCAGTTCAGCCTCGCCGAAGATGCCGGGTGCGATGAGACGGATCGCGCCGCGCTCGTCGAGCACGACGAGGCTCGGCATTGCGGGGATCAGCGTGAGCGGTTCGGTCATGCCCGCGATGCCGATCGCGATCGGAAGCGGCGAACCGCTGGTTGCGCGATAGGCTCGGGCCTCCTCGTCGGTGCACGCCGGGCACCAACTGAAGGCCACGATCTCGGGGTGCTTCCGGGCGAAGGAGCCGATCGCTTCGGTTGCAGCGGGCGCGTAGGGCGAGTGGGGCGAGGTTACATCGATCAGGACGATTCGGCCGAGCAGCGCTGCGCTCGTTCGGTTCGTGCCGTCGAGGTCGACGACGCTCCACGGTTCGGGCGTGATGCCCGCCCATTGGCGAGCCTGCTCGATGGCGCTGCGCTGGAGGAGGATGCCGAGCAGAATCCCGCCCCATGCGATGGCGCTGCCGGCGGAGAGGATGGCGGCGAGTCCGGAGAGGAAGAGGCCGAGGGCCATGCGAAGCCGGTGCCCGCGGCGATAGCGCTGGTGGGTGAGGCCGGCGTGCAGTCCGATTGCGGCGGGAATGAAGCCGACCACGAGCGGGGCGAGCGGAAGGGCAATCGCACCGGCGATGACGCTTTGCGTCGCGTACCGCGGCTCGTTCAGGAGTTGGGCGTCGCGCGGGTCGAACTCGACGGGCGCGTCGATGGGCGCGTCGACGGGCGCGTTCACTGGGCCGTCGTCATGCGAAGCCTCGTTCATCGCTCGGCCCTTTGGCCGTCGGCACCCTTGTGGGTCTCGAAGAGGAACCAGCGGCGCCGCATCTTCGGCCCATACCCAAGTCCGAATCGGGTCATGCCGACGGTGTGCACATGTCGCGCTGCCTCAATCGGGTCGTCGGTGACGAGAAAGCGGTCGAGGTCGCCGGCGCTGATCGTTCCCTCGCCGAGCATCCGGTCGCGGAGGAAGGCGATGAGCGGTTCCCAGTAGGAACGCCCCATGAGGACGATCGGAAAATCGCGGATCTTGTCGGTCTGGATGAGCGTGAGCGTCTCGAACAGCTCGTCCATCGTTCCGAAGCCTCCGGGCAGGACGACGAATCCATAACTATATTTGACGAGCATCACCTTGCGCACAAAGAAATAGCGAAACTCGACGCAGGAATCGAGATAGGGATTGGGCGCCTGCTCCATCGGGAGCTTGATGTTGCAGCCGATCGAGCGTCCTCCGACATCCTTCGCGCCGCGGTTGGCCGCCTCCATGATGCCTGGTCCGCCGCCGGTCATCACGGTGAAGCCGCTCTTCGCGAGCTCGCTTCCAACGGCCCGTCCGAGTTGGTACCAGGGATGCTCCTCCGCGAACCGCGCCGAACCGAAGACGGTCACGCAGGGGCCGACGAAGTGCAGCGTTCGGAATCCGCGCACGCACTCGGCGAAGATGCGGAACGCCCGGACCAGCTCGAAGAGTCGCGGCTGCGGACCCTCGAGAAAGCGCAGCTCGGGGACGGTTCGGCTGTGCGGCTCACGCGTCGGTGATGGTGGTGGAGGGGTCGACGCTTTGGGCATGCTGGAATCGGTTTGGGGATCGGTTTGGGATCGGCTTGGGATCGGCTGGCGGCGCTCAGGTTCGGTCCGCGGGCGGCGGATCAGCCACGGCAGTGTCGCCGCTTTCGCTCGGTGTCGTCGGGGCCTTCTTCGCCCGCGTCACTTTGTCACGGGCCCAGCGCATAAAGCCGCGGAGCCGCTGCGGGAGCTGGCGGTCGCCGAAGTTCACCGCGCGGCGGATCGGCTCGCTTGCCCGGGCAAGCAGGATGAGACCGGGAATGATGAAGAAGGGCGATCCACCGACGATCGGCGTGATCCAGATGACCAGTCCGATGAGGATCAGGACAGAGCCGGCGATGGCGAATCCCACGCGTCGATGAACGCTTCGCTCCGCTGGCTGCTTCGGGAGGAGCTCATCGAGCGGCTCTGCGACTGCCGGCGGCGGGGCGAGATCGTCGGGATCGTCGATGCCGACCGCAGGCGAGCGCTCCCTGGGGGCGTGCGAAGGACCGGCGGGTTCGTGATCGTGGCCCGATGACACGGAGTGGGTGGTGGGTGGTGAGGAGGGAATCAGGCACTCGGCACCGAGGCCCGAACCACCATCATCCCCCAAGCGGGGCGAGCGCGGAAGTGCGACGCCTCGCGCACCGCAAAGCCGGAGGCGGCGAGCAAGCGCTCCATCGCGGCGAGCCCAATCACCCGGCGCTCCAGTCGCTGGGTCATGCGAAGTCCCAAGGCAAGGAGCCGCATCGAGAGGAAGTCGTTGCACCAGTCGACGATGACAAGCGCGCCGCCAGGAGCGAGCACGCGGCGACATTCCGCGAGGGCGGCGTTCGGCTCGCGTACCAAGTGGAACGCGTTCGCGATCACGACGGCGTGGACGCTTGCCGACGCGAGCGGAATCGCCTCGGCGCGTCCGGAGAGGAAGGAGACGCGACTGGAGTCCACCGGCCGGACTGGCTGTCGCGTGGGTTCCCCAGTGCGTTCTCGAGCGGGCTCCCGAGTGGGCGTGTGCAGAATGCGCTCGCGGGCCCGAGCCAGCATCTCATCGCTGAGATCGACACCAACGACATGGATCGCCTGATCGATCGCGAGGAGCCGCTCGCTCAACAGACCGGTGCCGCAGGCGAGGTCCAGGATCCGCGGCTCGCTCGATTCGCCACGCAGGGTGCGCTCGGCCAACGCGCTGAGGATCGCCCGCTCGGCGGCGTGGAGCGTTTGGGCGGAGTAGCTCGCGTAGGCCTGGTCGTAGTCCTCGGCATGCCGACGGTAGCGTTCGCGGAGATGGCGCTCCTGCTCGGCGACCTCGACCTCAGGCTGGTTCGATCGCGTATCCCGTTGCGGGCGCGCGACGGCCGCGCCGGCGTCGGAGAGGGACAGGGATCGTCGGAAGCGGTGGGGCAAGAGGAGGCCTTTGATCGCGGCACGCGGATGGCGGCGAATCCTTCGGAAGTGGCTTCCCGGGGATTCGACATTCACTCACGAAGTGCGCGAGAGGCTATTCAAACCCGAACCCAAGGGCAACAGGTGGACCCCGTCGTGCCGATCCGATCGCGTCAATTGGGTCGATCGGGTCGATCGGGTTAGGTCGCCGACTGGCGCGGTGGAGGGGCGGGTCCGCGAAGATCAGCGTCCGATTGGTCCCGATGGGGACGGCGACCGAACGGGCTTCAGGGGCGGACGCAGGACAGGCAACGCGACTGGATGGGCTCGAACCATCAACCTTCGGTTTCGTAGACCGATGCTCTATCCAATTGAGCTACAGTCGCCCTCGAGGTGGATCACCTCGATGAGGGGCGAGATGATAGCAGAAGGGACCGCTGGGTGGGCTGAGGGACGCCACTGGGCGAAGAAAGCCCCGTGCATGAGCGACCCCCGTCACGCGAAACCCGTCACGCGACCCCCGTCACGAGAATCCCGTTCAGGGGGTTGTCGGGCCTCGCTGCTCCCGCCACCGCCGGATGCCCCCTAGGTTCATGGCCGTGAAGTGGTCGCCGAGGAAGCTCCGGAGGAGTTCCTCGCGGACCCCATCCGCGGTCGCCCTCGGCCAGAGCCACTCCCGATATCGGGCGGCGAGATCGAGTTGACCGGCGGCGGCGACTGGGACGCCGGGCCCAGAACTCGCAGCGTCCGCCTGCCGCCGCGCTTCCTCGTCGAGGAGCCCTTCCGCGAAGGCGACTTCCTCGCAAAGCCGTTCGCGGACCGCCCCGAGATGCCGCCGGGCATCGGCCACAGGGCCGAGGTGGGTCAGCCAGAGCTGGATCGGCCGTGCGCTGGCGATCTCCTCCAGCCGATCGAGCGAGGCGAGCCATGCCGCCAGGTCGAACTCTGGTGGCGGCGTCGGCACGGAGATGTGCTGCGACCCGGGGGTCCGCATCGCGGCGATGTCACCGGCGAAGAGCACGGCCGGATCCTTCGGACCGGCCGACTCCGGCGCGAGGAGCCAGGCGTGGTGATGGCGCGCATGGCCAGGCGTCTCGATCGCCGTCATGCGCATCCCCCGACGGACGATGCTCTCGCCATCCGCAACCGCGTGCAGACGCTCCGGCGGACAGGGCAGCGGATCGCCGTAGAAGCGGTCGTAGCTCGCTCCGTGTACCCGTCGCGAACTGGCGATCAGCTTCGCCGGGTCGGCGAGATGGCGGACACCGAAGGGATGGACGAAGACATCCGTTCCGCGGAGCGCCCAGTGTCCGGCGCCGCCGGCGTGGTCGAGGTGGATATGGGTGAGAAGAAGCGTGTCGATCGTGGCCGGTTCGACGCCGAGAGCGCGGACGCCTGCCTCGAGCCGAGGCTGGTTCGCAGCGGTCCCGCACTCGACGAGGATGGAATCGCTTCCGGCGGAATCGAGGCGTACGACGAACGCAGCCGCCGAGCCTTCGCGCCCGAGGTAACCCACATCGATCGCGTCGATCGCGAGGCCAGCCCAACGACCGGCAACGGCGCTCGTCACGGCAGGGCCGACGCCAGCGGGACCGAGGTCGCTTCGCTCGCTGCGTCCTGTCGGTCGGCCGCTGGGGCAACGCCTGCGCCGAGCGCGTCGCCAGCCGGCTCAACGGCGCGTTCCGTCGTCTGCGTCGCCCGATTCGCCGCGGCGATCGTCGGAGCGAGGAAGACCGGCAGCACCACGAGGAGAACCGCGGTCACCGCCGTTGCGACCCGCGGCCAGATGCTCGCCGTGGTCGAGACGGTCTCGCTGCGCGGCGTCGTCGGAGCGACGAGCGGCTCGCTCAGGAGCTTCAGGTAGTAGTAGACGCTGATGCCGCTGTTGATTGCAGCGATGACGACCAGAACGGTCTGGCCCTTCTCGATGCCTGCGGCGAAGAGATAGAGCTTCGCCCAGAATCCGAGAAGCGGCGGCAGGCCGATCAGCGAACCGGCGCCGACCGCGAGCGCTGCGGCAAGGCCCGGGTGGCGCTGACGCAGTCCGGCGATGTCATCGAGCGATTCGATCTCCTCGCCATTCCGCTCGAGGCTCGCCAGCGGTCCGAAGGTCGCGATGTTCATGATCGCGTACCCGAGGAGGTAGAAGAGAAGCGCGTTGATGCCGCTGATGCCCCAGCCGCCGCTCGCCGTCGCCAGGGCCGGACCGGCGATGACGCCGATGAGCATGTAGCCGGTGTGGGCGATCGAGGAGTAGGCGAGCATGCGCTTCAGCGAGCGCTGGAGGAGCGCGCCGACATTGCCAAGCGTCATGGTGAGCACCGCGATCATCCACAGGAGTGCGGTGATCGGGCGCGGCAGTCCGTCGACGGCGAGGATCTCGCCGTTCACCGTCATCGTGTGGCCGCTCCACCCGACGCAGGAGAGGATGATGATGAGGGCGAGGAAGCCGGCGATCTTCGGGGTGAAGGCGAGGAACGCGGTGAGCGGCGTCGCTGCCCCCTCATAGACATCGGGGGCGTAGAAGTGCATCGGGGCAGCGCTGACCTTGTAGCACAGCCCGAGGATCACCATCGTGAGTCCGATGAGCCCGAGGGTCGAGATGCCGCCGCTTGCGGCCTGGTCAGCGAAGCTCGCCTGAATCGCCAGAAGTTCGAGCGAACCGGTGGCCCCGTAGATGAGGGCGAAGCCGTAGAGCAGGATCGCCGAGCTCATCGCGCCGAGGAAGAAGTACTTGACCGCAGCTTCCTGGGCCTTGCGCGAGGATCGGCTCGTCGCGACCATGATGTAGGTCGGCAGCGAGACGAGTTCGATCGCGAGGAAGAGCCAGATGAGGTCCGGCGCGTTGCAGAGAAGGCACGCGCCGGCAATCGACAGGAGGAGGAAGGAGTGATACTCGCCGCGCATGACGCGGATGGCGTCGAAGGCAGCGCGGCCGGAGGCGAAGGCCGCCTCGAGCTTGCGGTCGATGAGCCCGATGCCAAGGAGCACCAGGGCGGCGCCGCCGAGGAGAATCAGCGTCTTCGCATAGAGCCCGAGACCGGGCAGCACGAGTCCGGCGACGGCGAGGCGATCCTCGGTCGTCACGGTGTGCACGAGACCGGCCGCCGCAAGCAGCAGGCCGATCGTCACCGCCGGAACCGCATCACGCCACATCTTCGTTCGGGCAAGCCCGAGGACGGTCACCACGATGGCGCCGACCACGAGGAGGATCTCGGGCAGGATGAGGGCGAGCTTCGTAGTCATCGCGTGAGACCTTCAGGAGCGTCCGGCACGAGGGCCGTGCGTTCGCCGACATCGGTGGCGGAGCTCTGCGTTGCCCGCAGGTGCTCGCGCACGGCTTCGGGATACCCGGCGAGGGTGGCCTTGGCCGAGGGAGTGATCACATCAAGAAGTGGCCAAGGCTGCACGCCGATGAGGAGGCAGACCGCGGCGATCGGAACCAGGATGCCGATCTCCCGCGCCGTCAGATCGGCGGGAAGGTGATCGGCGTGCGCGGCGTGGCTCGAGCCGTGGGCGCCAGCATGACCAGCGGCCTGGCCTGCTCCGTGACCGCCAGCGTCGCCGCCACCGGTCGCGCCGCCGTGGGCACCGGCCTGCGAGGCATGAGCCGCAGCGCCCGCGGCGTGTCCGCCGTGCCCGGCGCCGCCGCTTCCCGTTTCGCTGCGGTGGGCGTCAGCGCCACCATGCCCATGACCGTGACCATGAGCATGGCCGGGTTCCTTGAGCGGTCCCCAGACCACCCGGCCGACCATGTAGAGCATGTAGAGGGCGCCGAAGACGACCGATCCGAGGCCGGCGACGAGCATCCACTTCGGCCCGATGAGCCCCGGATACTCGATCGCCGTCGTCGGCCGAGCGGCAAACGCGCCGAGGAGACAGAGGACCTCGCTGACGAAGCCGTTCAGGCCGGGCAGGCCGACGCTCGTCATCGTGAAGAAGATCATGAAGAACGCCCAGATCGGCATGCGCTTCGCAAGGCCGCCGAGCTTGTCCATCTCCTTCGTGTGATAGCGCTCGTACATCATGCCGATGCAGAGGAAGAGCGCGCCGGTCGAGAGCCCGTGGTTGATCATGTACATGACCGAGCCGGTCAGGCCGACGGGATTGAGGGCGAGCAATCCGAGCATCGCGACGCCCATGTGGCTGACCGAGGAGTACGCGACCAGTCGCTTCACATCCTTCTGGGCCACACAGACGAGGGAGATCGCCACGATGGCGATGATCGAGAGGGTGACGAGGAAGGGGATCACTTCGACTGCTGCGTCCGGGGCCATCGGCAGGGCGATGCGATAGATGCCGTAGGTGCCGAGCTTGAGGAGCGTGCCGGCGAGGATCACCGAACCGCCGGTCGGGGCCTGATCGTGGGCGAGCGGAAGCCAGGAGTGCACCGGGAAGAGCGGCACCTTCACGCAGAAGCCGATCATCATCGCGATGAAGACCCAGAGCCGTTCGCGGTCGGTCAGGCCCGTCACCGCGAAGTCCTGGAGTTCGGCGAGCCCGAAGGACCAGCCGAGACCGGCCTGGGCCCGCGCCGCCGCGACATAGATGATGCCGGCGAGGGTGAGGACGCTCGCGACGAAGGTGAAGACGAAGAACTTCACCGCGGCGTAGCGGCGGTTGTCGCCGCCGAAGATCGCGATGAGGAAGAGCATCGGCACGATGGTGAACTCGTAGCCGATGTAGAAGGCGATGGCATCGCGGGCCATGAAGGCCAGGAGCATCGCGCTGAGAAGGACGAGGAACCAGCCGTAGAACTCGCGCTCCCGGTTCGTCACCGAGGTGTAGGAGCCGAGCAGGGCCAGCGGCGTCAGGAAGGTCGTGAGCAGGATGAGCAGCAGGGCGACGCTATCGATCCCGAGCGTGAGACTCACGCCGAGGGCGAGCGGCATCGTTTCCTTCACCTCACCCGCGAGCGAGCCCGGCCAGAAGCCGCCCGAGGTCCACTCCGGGAACTGCCAGGCGAGGATGATCGAGAGCCCGAAGACCAGGAGCGAGGTGAGCACGCCAAGGTGCTTCGCAAGCGGCTTCGGCGACACGGCGACGACTGCCGCCCCGAGGAGGGGAAGCACGAGCATCGCACCCATGAGTTGGGTCGGCGACATCAGATGCCTCCCTTCTGCATCCAGATCCACACGATCATGATCCAGGCCAGGATGAGTCCGAGACCTCCGGCCATGCTCACGGCATAGCCCTGGAGAAGTCCGTTGTAGAGCGGTTGGAAGAGTCGGCCGAGGCCGAGCGGGACGCGGCCGATCCCGTTCACGAGACCGCCGTCGAGGACGAGGCTGTCAAGCTTCGCGAGGACCCAGGCGATGCCGCGGGTCGGGAGCCGGAAGAGCCCGTCGTAGAGCTCATCGACATACCACTTGTTCTCGAGGGCCCGCGGCAGCCAGCCGGTGAGCGGATTCGCGAGGAGCGACTGCTTCAGGTTCTCGGCTGCCTTCCGGTTCAAGAGATGGAAGTAGGCGGCGCCGCCGATGCCGACGATGGCGATGCCGACGCTGATGATCAGGAGCAGCGTGTGTGCATCCATGCCGAGGAGGTCATGGTGACCGGCTCCGGAGAGGCTCGGCACGCCCGCCACCGCGGAGGAGTCACCGATCATCTTCTTCACCCAATGGTCCTGTCCGGCCATCGAGAGATAGCCGGGAAGGCCAGCGAGGACCGCGCCGATCGCGAGGACGATGAGCACGCCGTTGATCGCCAGCCGCGGAGCATGCGGATGGAAGTGGGCATCGTGACCGTGGGCATCGTGCGCGCCATGCCCAGCATGCCCGCCATGCGAGCTGTGGGCGTGGCCGTGACCGTGTCCGTCGTGCGCATGTCCGCCATGGGCATCGTGCGCATCGGCCCCGTGGTGGTCGTCACCCGGCACATACGAGACCGGACCGGCACAGACGCGGAACCAGACGCGGAAGGTGTAGAACGCGGTGAGGAGCGCGGTGAAGAGGCCGAGCCAACCGAGGATCGCGTTCCCGTGGGTATGGTCGGTCAGGGCGACGAGCAGGATCTCGTCCTTCGAGAAGAAGCCGGCGCTGAAGGGAATCGCCGCAAGCCAGAGGCAGCCGACGAGCATCGTGTAGGCGACAACCTTGAAGCCCGGGATGTGCCGGAGGCCGGAGATCTTCCGAATGTCGAGCTGGCCGGCGAAGCCATGCATCACCGCACCGGAGGCGAGGAAGAGGAGGGCCTTGAAGAACGCGTGGGTGAAGACATGGAACGCAGCGCCGTACGCCGTTCCGACGCCGAGGCCGAGGAACATGAAGCCGAGCTGCGAAACGGTCGAGTACGCGAAGACCCGCTTCATGTCGTACTGCATCATGCCGATCGTCGCGGCGATGAATGCGGTCGAGCCGCCGATCCACGCGACCGCCGGAAGGGCGTTTTCGTCGAGGAGGAAGAGCGGATAGCAGCGGGCGATGAGATAGACGCCGGCGGTGACCATGGTCGCCGCGTGGATGAGGGCGGAGACGGGCGTCGGACCTTCCATCGCGTCCGGAAGCCAGGTGAAGAGCGGGATCTGGGCCGACTTGCCGAAGGCCCCGAGCATCAGGAAGTAGGGGATGAGGTAGGCGGTGTCGCCACCCTCCGAGCCGCCCGCGACGGCCGTGAAGATGGTCGCGTAGTCGATCGCACCGAAGTTCCGCCAGGTGAGGTAGATCCCGACCAGCAGGCCGAGGTCACCGATGCGGTTCATGATGAACGCCTTCTTCGCAGCCGCGACCGCCGTGGGCTTCCCGTAGTAGTAGCCGATGAGGAGGTAGCTCGCGACGCCGACGCCTTCCCAGCCGAGGTAGAGGAGGAAGAGGTTGTCGCCCATCACGAGGCAACCCATCGCGAGGAGGAAGACGCTCACCGCTCCGAAGAAGCGGGCGTAGTTGCCTCCGACATCGCTCTCCATGTACTCGCTGGCGAAGATCGCGATGAGCGTGCCAAGACCGGTGACGAAGAGCATCCAGAAGAGCGTGAGCCCGTCGACATAGAGTCCGATGTTCGCGACGATGCTCGATGGGTCGCCCGCAGCGGCCGCTGCGCCGCCGCCCCAATCCATGCGGATCCAGTCGAAGAGATGGATCGTGACCGGCGATTCGTACCGCTGGAAGAGCAGGAAGGTCAGGACGAACGCGCCGGCGAGCGCCACGATCGTCACGATCGCCGGCAGCTTGTTCCGCACCCGCATGAACCCGAAGGCCATGCAGAGGAACGCGGCGATGAGCGGCAGGCCGAGGATCCAGCCGGCCCAGGAGAGATCGAGGCCAAGCTCGGTCGAGGTCTTCGGCAACACCTTCGCGAGGGCTGCGAGACGATCGGGGGCGGCGGCGGCTTCGCCATCCGCACCAAGGGCCGCGCTGGCCAAGGCGGCCGTCGCTGCGACTGCGATTCCGTGCATCACTTGAGCTCCTCCCGAAGGTCGGACCAGGCCTCGCTCGAGAGGGTCTCCTTCTTGCGGTACAGAAGGACGACCAGGCCGAGCGCGAGGGCCGCTTCGGCGGCAGCGACGGTCAGGATGAAGATGACGAAGACCTGCCCCGAGACATCCATGTGGAGGCGGCCGAAGGCGACGAAGGCCAGGCAGGCCGCCTGAAGCATGAGTTCCGTGCAGAGGAACATCATGATCATGTTGCGGCGGGTGAGGAAGCCGATCAGGCCGATGGCGAAGAGCACGACGCTCACGAGGAGCGTGATGTTGATCGCGGCGAGCGGCGGTGCGGTGACCGAGGCGAGCGTTGCGGCGACGGTCGGCGCTGCGAGGAGAGAGCTTGTCATGACTGACCTCCCCGTCCCATCTCGCGTCCCATCTCGCGGCCCATCTCGCGGCCAATCTCAGGGTCGTCGACGCTCAGTCGTCGCATGCCGGCGGCGTCGCGTCGCTCATCCTCGCCGAGCTCGATCTGCTTGCGGGCGAGGACGACGGCGCCGAACATCGCCATCAGCAGGATGACGCTGGCGAGCTCGAGGCTCGCCGGGAACTTCGCAACGAGGGCCATGCCGACCGTCTGGGTGTTGGTCGGGAAGTGCGAGGCCGGGAGCGGGATGTCCCGGGGGGTGTCGTTGACCATGATCCGCGTGACGGCGACCCCGTCGAGCATGCGGACGATCTCGCCGTCGACGGGCATCGGCTCGGCGCCGCGGAAGGCCGGATCAACGGCGGCGAGGGCGGCGTCGAGCCGCTTCGGCATCGCCTCGAGGAGCTTCCACTGACTCTCGTTCGCCTTGGCGACAGCGCCGTCGGAGGCCGGGGTCAGGTGCGGCCCCGGTTGGAGGTAGAAGGCGTGGGTCAGCGAAGCGAGGATCAGGAACCCGACCAGAACGGCGGGAATCGGCTCGCGCGGCACCCGGTCGTACCGCGTCCCGCCCTCGACATCCCCTTCGTTGGGGCTCTGCTGGGCGAGCATCAGGACGAACATGTAGGTGATCAGAATCGCCCCGGCGTAGACGATGATCAGGGCGAAGGCCATGAACTCCGCCTGGAGGCTCAGGAAGAGGCCAGCCGAGGCGACCACCACCAGAACGAAGTAGAGGGCCGCGAAGACCGGCTTCTGGTGGGTCACCATGCGCGTGGCCGAGGCGGTTGCGAGGACCCCCAACAGGACGCTGAGCATGACGCTCGGTCCGATGGTGGTGGTCGCACTGACGACCGTCAGCACCTCCACGAGGAGGAGGGCGAAGCCGGCGATGGCGATGAGCGTGCCGGCAATCCGGGCCTGCTTCCCGAGCGGGGCATCGCTCGGTCGCATGAGGAGGTAGAGCCCGACGGCGCCGATGGCACCGGCCGTGTAGAGGGCATACGGGGTCATGAGCTGGGCGACCGCCCGGTGGGGCGGACTCGAGTAGGAGGACGAGTGAACGGCGAATGAGACCGAAGCCGGCGCGCACGGAGCGCGAACCGTTCACGCGAGCCTCTCAAGGGAGCGGGGACTGTACGGAAAGGCACTCAGGTCCGCAACCGAAGCCCATGGGTCCTCGGCGCGCGGTCGGGGCTAGGGGAGGTGGTCCTTGCGAACCGCACCCACCATCCGCAGGGGATGAGCGATCGTCGCGCGCCCGCATGAGCGCCGTCGCGCGTCTGGCTGATCGGGAAGGCTCCTCCCCGCCCGGCGGGGCGCGCCGCAGACATCGCCTGCCCTCCGTAGCATGCGGCCATGACTGCGACGCCGGATGGGCTCAGACGATCCCTGCCGAATGCGCTCACGATCGCTCGGCTGGTGGTGGCCGCCGCCTTCTTCGCGACGCTCTCCCTCACCCTGCGGATGGGTGGGGATGTGGAGCACGCGCCGGGTGACCGGGCGCTGTGGGGCAACATCGCCATAGCCCTTTTCATTCTGGCCGCGTCGACTGATTTTCTCGATGGCTATCTCGCCCGCAAGTGGCAGGTCGTGAGCGTCTTCGGTCGGATCATGGATCCCTTCGTCGACAAGGTCCTGGTCCTCGGAGCGTTTGTCTATTTGGGAAGCCCGCGATTCGCCGCCGTCGACCCGCTCGATCCGACCGCGTTCACGATGCAGACGGGCGTCGCCACCTGGATGGTCGTCGCGATCCTCGCCCGCGAGCTGCTCGTGACGAGCATTCGCGGCGTCGTCGAAGGGATGGGCAAGAGTTTCGCCGCCGAATCCATGGGCAAATGGAAAATGGTCCTCCAGTGCATCGCGATTCCCGTCGCGCTCTGTGTCGCGGTGAACGAACCGCTCCTGGAGGCGGCATGGGCCCGGATCTTCCGTGACGCGCTCCTCTGGGCCACGCTCATCGTGACGATCTGGTCCTGCTTTCCCTATCTCACCCGGGCCGCCACGCTCCTGCGGGCCGAGAGCGCCGATCAGAAGCGGGCACAACCGTGAGTCGCATCGCCCGATGGTCGCTCACCGCCGGCGGGCTTGGGCTCCTGCGTCCGGCGCCGGGCACCTGGGGATCGCTCCCGCCGGTCGTCGTCGCGTGTGCGCTCGCCTGGGGCGGTGCACCGAACTGGTCGATCGACGGGGCGCTCATGATCTTCGCCCTCGCCGGCACCATGGCCTGCCTTCGCTATGGGGACCAGGGGGAAGCGATCTTCGGCAAGAAGGATCCCGGAGCGGTCGTCGCGGACGAGGTTGCGGGGCAAGCGATCGCGCTCCTCCTCCTGCCGTGGGACGGTTCGCTCCGCCAGACGATCCTGATCGGTGCAATTGGTTTCCTTTCCTTCCGAATCGCGGACATCCTGAAGCCCTGGCCGGCCCGGGGACTCCAGCGCCTCGAAGGCGGCTTGGGCATCCTGATCGATGACCTCATCGCCGGCATCTATGCCCTCATCTGTACGCAACTCCTGGTTCGATATGCACTCCAGATGCTCGCATAAGGAAAAGATCGCGTGACGCGAACCGCATCGGAACGCGAGGCCAGTCCTGCGATCGAAAGCGAGCGCGTCGAGGAGGATCTCCTCTGCGCTCGCTGTGATCACAACCTTCGCACGCTTGCGATGAACGCCGCCTGTCCGGAGTGCGCCTTCTCGATCGACGAGTCAGCTCGCGCTGCGGGGCGCTGGTCGGTGGCCCGGGCGAGGCGCTTGCGCGTCAGCGCGATCGCGTTCGTGGTCGCGACGCTCGCGTGGGCCGGCTTTGCGACGGCCCTGGTCGGCCAGGCCACCGCTCCGGCGCGGACGGTCGCGGGCTCGGTCACGATCATCCATCTCGGGGCGATCGTCCTCTCCGCTTTCGTCGGCCTCGCCTCCGCATCGGCGTTGCCTCCGAAGCGTCGACGGATGCTCCTGATCGTCGGGGCCGTCGCCGTCGCCGTGACTTCGGTGGTCCCGGTTCTCCTGATCCTGGGTGTCGGCCGCGGGCGTGTCGCGGGGGGGCTTCCCTTTGGCATCATCGTCGCCGCAAACGGACTTCGCTTTCTTTTCGTGATCGCGGCCGGCTGGTGGATCATCCGCGGCCTCCAGGCACTTCGCCCGCTGTGGGGGATCGTCGGCGCGATGCGAGCAGTCCTCGCAGCGATGCTCCTCGCCTGGATCATCTTCGGCACGCTCTTTGTGCTTCATATGGGGCTGCTCGCTCCGGTCGTCAATGTCCAGGTGGCATGGATGAGCCAGCAGCGTCTTGCAGCGCTCGGCACGATGGTCCTCTGGTGCGAGGTCGGCGGTTCGGTGCTCCTTTCCATCGTTTGCGCCTGCCTCGTCGTGAGCCTGACCCGCCTTCCCCGTCGTGAGAGCTACGCAAGCGACGGGTAACGATGGCGTGGACACCGGTGCGGGAACGATTGATGTCAGGCGCGAAACAAAAACGAGCCTCGCCCGCGATTCCCCTCCGAATGCGAGCGAGGCTCCTTCTCCGAGCGAGCGCCAGTGACGCTCCCTCCAGCGTCACCGAAGCTCTCAGAGGCTCAGGTGTATTGGATTGTTCGGCCGGCCCGCGCGAGATGCAGGCCGGAGATCCCCATGCTCTGGAGATCTGGTTCCGTCGTGATCTGGCTCTCCGGATCCAGCCCGTCACAGCGGGCGCACGGCCCGCATGTCGTGACGCGACTCGAGCACCGATCGCAGATTGCAGAGGTACCAGCGCCAGCTCTCCGCGCCGTCGGCCATCGAGATCATCGAATCGGCGTCCTCGCGAAACGGCCCTTGGCGAAGGATCACCTTCGAGCCGCGCTCGACATCCTGCGTCACCGTCACCGACACCGGCACGCTCTCGTCGCTGAGCGGATCGGGAAACCAATCAAAGGAAATCCGTCCCTCGGGGTCGAACTCCCGCACCTGCACCGTCAGCGTTTTCGCGAAATCCCGATCCCACGCGAGCGTCAGCGCGCCGCCCGGCCTCGCCTCGAGTTCCGCACCGACCGAAAGCCACCTGGTCAGCCCCTCCGAGGTGCTGAAGCACGCGAAGACTTCCTCTGCGGGCGCGCCGATCGTTTCCTTGAGCGTCACCCAGATGCCGTTGTCTTCGCGTCGGACCATGCAGTGGCTCACGAGAAAGAGTTCGCATGACAAACCGCGCTGTTCCGAAACCACGCAAAGTCTCGGGGCGGGTCTTTTCCCGTGTCGCGTTCTGCGCGTTCAGCCGGTGACGACCGGCTGCGGGGCGCGCTCGTGGGCGATGAGATCCTCGTAGCTCTCGCGCTGCCGAATGATCGACAGGCGCGAACCGTCGACGAGCGCTTCCGCGGGGAGCGGATGGGCGTTGTAGCGGCTTGCCATCGCCATGCCGTAGGCGCCGGCGGTGTAGATCGCGATGAGATCGCCGCGGGCCACCGGAGGCAGCGGGCGATCGATCGCGAAGAAGTCGCCCGACTCGCAGATCGGCCCGACCACATCCATCGCCTTCAGTCCCTCGAGCGGCATGCTCTTCAGCCGGCGCGTCGGCGCGAAGCGAGCCTCGGTCGTGCAGGGCCAGATGAAGTGAAAGGCCTGATAGAGACTCGGTCGGAGGAGATCGTTCATGCCCGCGTCGCAGATGACGAAGGTCTTCTCGCCGGAAGTCTTCACATATTGCACGCGGGTGAGCAGGATGCCGGCGTTGGCGACGAGCGTGCGACCCGGTTCGAGAATGATGCGAAGGCCGCGGGCGACGCGCTCGGCGAGGAGCGGCACGATCGCCTCGGCGTAGTGGGCGAGCGTCGGCGTCTGGTCCGTCTCGTAGTCGGCGCCGAAGCCGCCGCCCAAGTCAAGCGTCTCGACGCGATAGCCTTCGGCGGCGAGCTCGTCGATCAGGGCGACGGCCTTGCGAACGCTCTCGACATAGGGCTCGGTCGTGTAGATCGGACTGCCGATGTGCAGGTGAATCCCGGTGAGCCGACAGTGGGCGTCGCGCCCGTAGCGGCGGAAGAACTGCTTCGCCCGCTCGATGTCGACGCCGAACTTCGATTCCTTCTTGCCGGTCGATGTGTAGCGGTGGGTGCGCGGATCGACATCGGGATTGACCCTGAGCGCGGTGTGCGTCACAGCGCCCTTGCGGGCGGCGATGCGGGCGATGTTTTCAAATTCCGCCTCGCTCTCCACATTGAAGAGCCCGAGATCAGCATCGATCGCCTGCTCGATCTCGCCGTCGGTCTTGCCGACGCCGGCGTAGACGCAGCGGCTCGCGGGAACGCCCGCCGCAAGAGCCCGGTAGAGCTCGCCGCCGCTCACCACATCCATGCCCGCCCCGAGGTCGCCGAGCAGTCGGCAGATCGAGAGGTTGCCGCAGCTCTTCACCGAATAGCAGACGAGCGGGCGGAGCGCCTCGAACGCCTTGGTGAGCTTCTCGAAGTGCTCGACGAGCGTGCCCTTGCTGTAGACATAGCAGGGGGTGCCGACGAGGCGAGCGATCTCCTCGGCGGGGAGCTGCTCGCAGTGGAGCGAAACCTTGGCGCCGCCGGTGGCGTCGCCGTGCGGGCGGTAGACGAACTGGTCCATGGGAGGGTGCGGACTGTACCAATCACAGGTCGCTGCCCACGCTCACGCTGCCGCCCCGCGCGAGGGCTCAGGCCTTCGCAGCCTCGGGGTTCCCCCCCGCCTTCCGCTCCGTCGTCGCTGGCCGCTTGGGACGCGTCCACCATTGGAAGCACCAGCCGGCGGCCGCAAGCCCGAGCCAGGCCCCGAGCCACCCGAGGGGTCGCAGGGCGGGCAGGGCTTCGGGGCTCATCACCCGCGAAAGCAGGGGAGCGCCGCAGAGCAGGACCAGCAGCGAGCCGAAGAGACTCGTCAGCATCGCAGCAGCCCAGGTCGGGAAGGCGAGCCCGGCCACGAAGCCAAGGAAGCCGCCCGCAGCGCCGGAGGCGAGGAGGAGCGTCCGCAGCGGCTTCGGGAGGGCGTCCCACTGCTGGCCGGCGTGCTCGCCGATGCCCTGGAGGAAGCCGGTGAATCGATCAAGCCAAGCGCTCACCGCTGGGCCGAGTCCGGGGGAAACATCGTTGAGCGGCGACTCGAAAGCGCGACCGCTTGCCGGTGCCGTCGTCAAGGGGTCCTCGATCGCATCCTGTCCCGCTCGGCGAGCTTCCTCGAGCACCGTCGCGGCGGCCACGAGCGTCCGTTCCCATTCGTCGGCTTCGCTCGCGACAACGCTCTCCGCCGGCCGTGGCCCGGCGTCAATCCACCCCAGTTGCGTCGCGGTGAGGGCGAGGAGCATGGCTGCCGTCGCGCCGATCGCGCCGACCGCGCACCCGAGGACGAGCCGGTAGCCGAGGACGGCTGCGATGAGTCCCAACACCGCTCCGGCGGCGGACCAGATGAGCGGCGAGACCGTGGGGCCAAGGGCATGGCCGATTTCGACGGCAACGATGACCCCGCCGAAGATCGCTGCGAGCACCAGGACCGGCTTCAGGAGACGCTGGCCGAAGGCGAGGAGGAGGAGGCCGGCTGCGAAGAGGACGCCGATCGGGGCAAGACTCGAGACCGGCAGGGCGCGCACCCACTCCGCCAGCGAGGTCAGGGAGATGGGGGAATCGGTCATGAGGCGGGATCTGGAAGGTGACGGAAGGGGGGCGCGAACACGAAGAGTATCGACCGAGCAGCGGTCTCCGCGTCGATTTCGCCGATTGGTCGCGGCGAGGGGGGGCCCAGCGCGGGAGAACGGAGCGGGAGAACGAAGCGCCCGGGCCTGGACAGCCATGCTTCGGGATCCGCTCCCGACTTTTCGCGGGTCGGCGGCATCTCGGCGGCCCGTAGCATGGCCGCGTGTCCCGAACCCAGCGCCATCCAGCCAATCGCCTCGCCCGCGAGACGAGTCCCTATCTCCTCCAGCACGCCCACAATCCGGTGGACTGGTTCCCCTGGGGAAGCGAGGCGATCGAACGGGCCCGCAGCGAGGACAAGCCGCTCTTCGTCTCGATTGGCTACGCGACCTGCTACTGGTGCCATGTCATGGAGCGGGAGAGTTTCGAGAACGAGGCGACGGCCGAGCTCCTGAACACGCTGTATGTCCCGGTGAAGGTCGATCGCGAGCAGCGGCCCGACATCGACGATGTCTACATGACCGCCTGCCAGGTCTACACGGCGATGACCGAAGGGCGGGCCTCGGGCGGCTGGCCGCTCAACCTCTTCGTCGATCCCGTGACGCTTCGGCCCTTCTATGTCGGCACCTACTTTCCGCCGCGGACGGCGTATGGGCGACCGAGCTTCGGACAGGTGCTCGAGTCGATCCACGACGCGTGGACAACGCGCCGACCGGCGGTCGATGCCCAGGCCGAGCGCATCGCCGAGGCCGTCACGCGCGAGCTTGCCCACGCGCCCCCCGCGCGAGCCCTCGATGCGAGCATCGCCGAGCGGGCCGTCGAGGCGCTGCTCTCCTTTCACGACCGGACCAACGGCGGCTTCGGCGGCGCACCGAAGTTTCCGCAGCCGGTCTATCTCGAACTCCTCACCGGCGTCGCCTGGGACGCGCCCGCCGTCGCCGCCTGCGTCGCCCGCACCCTTGACCGCATGGCCTCGGGCGGCATCTTCGATCAGATCGCCGGCGGATTTCATCGATATGCCGTCGATGCGGTCTGGGCTGTCCCGCATTTCGAAAAAATGCTCTACGACAACGCCCAGCTTGCCGTGCTCTATGCGCGGAGCGCGGTGCGAACGGGCGATGCCTATCACCGCGCGATCGCCGAACGCGTCTGCCGCTTTGTCCTGCGCTCGATGCGCGATGAGGACGGTTCCTTCTTTTCCGCCCAGGACGCGGAGGTCGACGCGAAGGAAGGGAAGAGCTATGTCTGGCTCGCGAGCGAAGTCGAGGAGGCAATCGACGACGCCGAGCTTCGCCGCACGGCGCTCGCGATGTACGGCCTTGATCGCGGAACGAACTTTCAGGACCCGCATCACGCGAGCGAACCATCGAGCAATGTGCTTCTGCTCGACGGGCGTCCGGAAGCGGTCGCCCACGCGCTTGGCCTCTCGCTCGAGGTCTTCGAGAGCCGGCGGAAGGCGATTGACGAGCGTCTGCTTGCGGTGCGCGACCGACGCGAGCAGCCGATCACCGACGACAAGGTGCTCACTGCGTGGAACGGCCTCATGATTGCGGCCTTGGCCGAGGTCGGTTCGCTGCTTGATCAGCCATCGTTCATCGCCGCGGCGCATCGGGCGGCCGAGGCGATCGATCGAAGGATGCGCGGCGCCGACGGGACGCTGCTGCGCGCTGCCCGCGGTGCCATCGCTTCGATTCCAGCCTTTTTGGAAGACTATGCGTTTCTCCTCCGCGGCCGACTCGCTCTCGCGAAGGCGACGGGCGAGGCGACGCACACGGCCCGCGCGGAGGAGCTCTTCGCCGAAGCGATCAGGCTCTTCGCCGACCCGCGCGGCGGTTTCTTCGACACGCGCGAGGGTGCGAACGAACTCTTCGTGCGCGGCCGAGGCGTGACCGACGGAGCGGTGCCGGGCGGCAACGGGATGATGCTCCTGAACGCGCTCGACCTTCTCGCGCTGACCGGCAAGTCGGCCTTTCGGGATGAGCTGCGCCATGAACTGCGGAATGCACTGCGGAACGAACTGCGGCGGAGTTTCGCGGGGCTCTCGGGCATCATCGCCGAGCAGCCGGTGCAGACGAGCCTCGCGACGCTGGCGCTCTGGCGCGCCCTCCGCGAGGCTCCGGAGACGCTCCCCGGCGAGCGGCACGCCGACGACGAGCCGGTGCGCGTCGAGCGGATCGGCGGCGGATCGGCGTTTGTCATTCGCCTCACCATCGCTCCCGGCTTCCACATCAACGCGCCGGAGTCGGCCGGTTCGGGCGATGCCCTCGGCGGTCTCACGATCGCCCTGCGCGGCACGGGTCAGATCGCGGTCAGGTATCCGGAGGGCGAGATCTCAGCAGAGGGCGTGCGTGTCTATCGCGGCAGGGTCGATCTGGCGTGCAGCGTGACCGGCGGCGACGGAGCGCCGATTGATGTGACCGTGCAGCCCTGCGACGAGCGAGCCTGCCATCGGCCGCGGACGGTTCGGCTGGCCTGACGCGCGTCGAAACTGATACAAAATGTCGATGCGCTCTGGCCCCGCTCCCTTTCGCCTCGCCCTCATCTCGACCGGCGGCACGATCGAAAAGACCTACGACGAGTTCGGCGGCATGCTCTCCAATCGGATGAGCGTGCTTGATCTTCTCCTCGGGTCGCTTGACCTGCGCGGACTCGCGATCGATCGCGTCCCGCTCATGAACAAGGATTCGCTCGAGATGACCGATGCCGATCACGATCTCATCGCCGACACGGCCGAGATCATGTCGCGGAATCATGACGGCGTGGTGATCGTGCATGGCACCGATCGTCTGGCCGTCACCGGCCATCGGATTCACGAGCGTCTGAGCGCGAAGGGCCAACTCACGAAGCCGGTGGTGCTCACCGGTGCGATGCGGCCCTACGAACTCCGCCGCACCGACGCGACGCAGAATGTGACCGAAGCGCTCCTCGCGGTGCAGATCGTTCCCCCCGGCGTCTATGTCGCGATGCACAACCGCGTGCTGGCCTTCCCCGGCGTCGAGAAGGACCGCGAGCGCGGGACGTTCACGCGCGCGTGAGGGGCGCCAGAGAACCGCGGAGGCACGGAGGAGAATGGAACAACGGGCGAAAGGCGCTCATATCGCGCGAAGCGTCTGGTTCACCGACGGCCACCTTTCCGCCCATGTTTTCTGCGCATCCCGCTGTGCCCTCTCCGCCTCCGTGGTTCTCCGCGACCGTCCCCGTCACTCATTCCACCAGGTGGTGCCGGCGAGGACGCAGAGGCGGTTGTAGTCACGGAGCGCCGGGATCTGATCGAGTTCGTCCTCGCGGAGGATCGACGCGAGTTGCCACGCGGCCGCGGTGAAGCGTTCGATGCGATCGAGCCGGAAGCGGAGTTCGGCCATGCCCGAGCCTTCGTCCAGATTGGTGCCGGGGCGCAGGACCGGGACGCGTGCCCGCATCGCGGCGAGGCGATCGAGCGTCCAGCGGGCGGTGTCGCGATCGCTCTCGGTCTTGAGTGTCGTGACCGCTGCGCTGCGGACCGGATCGTTGCGGAGCATGCGCGTCGCTCGGACGAAGAACGCGCGCGGATCGCGGATCTCATGGAAGCGGTTCGGCGCGACCATGCGCTCGTAGGCGAGCTCGATCTCGAGGCGCTGATCGCTGGTGAAGCGACCTTCGCTCTCCTGCGCCAGCCGATCGAGCAGTGCGGCGAACCGACTGCGCCACTCGCGTGACTGGGCGGTGTACCGCACTCGTGCGTCGGCGGCGCTCTCATCGGCGGTCCACCACGCCGCCATCTCCTCCCACGCCTTCTGGATCGCCTCCGGCGACTCCGTGGGCGCGTCCTCGCCGTGTCGCTTCTCGAATCGCTTCCGCAGTTCCTCCTGACGAACCATGCCTTCACCGTTGCGCCAGGTCTGCACGATGTCTCGGCGAGCGCGAAGGAGCCGCCGCTCGCGGGCAAGCTCGATCCACTGCGGCGTTGCGGCTGCAATCGCCTGGCCGACCCAGAGCTGATGCTCGGCAGGCACCTCGGTACGAAGGAGCGTCGGGAGATTCGGCAGGACCTCATGTCCCCAATCGACCCCGAGCAACTCCTCGCTGTCGGCCCAGAGGGAGAGGGCCCGCTCGCAACGGGCGAGGCTGATCGAGTCGGTGAGCCTCCGTGCTGACGCTCCTGCCGCCGCCGCATCGGCGTCGGCGGGGGGTGTCAGGACGGCGGCCATGTCGTCGAAGAGCGCCGCATCAAAGGCGGCCATCCGATCGAAGTGCGCCGCGAGTTCTTCGCCGAGGTCGACGAAGACCTCCCGTCCGGGTCGCTCGGCGGGCTGCTGCGGGACCTCGGCGCCGGCATTCGCCTGCTCGCGATGAAGCGCGCCCCAGACCAACCCCATCTGCGTCTGTTCACGACGCTGGATCGCCTCGTATGGCTCGAGCACCTCGCGCTGCCAGCGATCGGACGAGTCGAGCAAGACTTGGCGAACGGCAGTTCGCTCCGCGTCGGTCGCTTCGGGGTACCAAGCGAGTACGGCGTCGACGCTGATCGGCTCGGGACGCCAGTTCATGCGGTAGCGTTTCGCCGAGTCAGCCGAGGCAAACTTGGCGTCGGCGCTTGTGAGGGCTTCGAGCGCCTCGCCCGGTTCTGGTTCGGGTTCTGATCCTGGTTCTGGTTCTGGTTCTGGTGCTCGTTCAGGGTCCGCTGGCCGCTCCGCGCCGCGCGGCGGCGCCAGCTCGGCGGTCGCGCGCGGACCGAAGAGCGGCGTCCTGTAGAAGCGATCGTCAATCCTCGCGGGATCCGAGGCGATCGCCCGCAGCGCCTCCATCCCTCGCGTGCCGATCGCCTGTCGTTCCTCCCAGATCGCCTGCGTCTCACCGAGGACCCGCTGGGCGTCGTCGGGATCCGCCAGGCGATGCAGCAGCCGGTCGACAAACGCGTCGTCCTCCTTGGCCCAGGCTCGGTAGGCCTCGCCGATGCGCTCGCGCTCGGCTGCGTCCTTCGAGGCCCGCATCGTGAGGCGAAACCGCCGCTCGGTGGAGAGCGGATCGAAGAACACGCTGCTGCCGTCGTGCTGGCGCCCGAAGCGACGCCACGCGAACTCGCGGGCGAGATCGAAGCTGGCGACACTCGCGAACTCCGCGCGGCAGGTCGTGAGTGCCGTGACGAGCCGTCGGCGCGGCGCGGTCCAGTCACCCATCGCCGCGATGACCTCGCTCCGCGCCGGAGGATAGGCGGCCGTCACCGACTCGCCGGCGGCGACGCGGCGCTGCACCGCATCGGCAAGGCGATCGACGAATCGGTCGGTCGAGGCCTTCACCTCGCGAAGGATCGCTTCAACCCGCGCCTCGTGAGCGAGGAGGATCGGCCGCATCGCACGCCTGGCGTCGGGCGTGAAGTCGCGGAGGAGGAGGATCTCGGAGACGATCGTGGGCGGCAAGCCCTCCATGCCAAGTCCCAAGCGATCGGTCGCCAGCAGTCGCTCGATCGAGCGGGCTCGGCGAACGGAGGCGAAGGGCTCGCGATCACGCTCCGGAATCGCGACGGAGATCGCCTCGAAGAGGACGCGATCGAGTTCCTCGACGGCGCGCGCGGCCGCGGCGATCTTCCTCGCCCGCTCGGGCAGCGCCGAGGGGTTCTTCCATGCCTCGGCCTCGCGGGCGTTGAAGGGGTCCCAGTCGCGCTCGGCGAACGAGCGATACGCCATCCAGTAGGTCTGGTGCGCCGCGAGGATCGCCTCGCGCTCATCCGCGTGGACACGCCGATCGAGGCGCGTCTCAAACCAGGTGCCGATCTCGCAGAGGCGAATCGGCTCGGGGATCAGGCCGCCGTAGCCTTGGGCGAAGGCGGCTCTCGGCCACACGGCGCTGGCCACGAGAAGGAGCAGGATGCCGATGGCTCTGACGACGAGTGGAATGGGTGTTCCCATGCGGCCGGCCCTCCGCGTCCCAAGCTACCGACAATTGTCTGCCGGTCAACGGTCGTCTGCCGATTCGGGGGGCCGCTCCGCTACGCTGCCGCCATGGCTCGCTTCTCTCCGCTCGCCGTCATCGAACGCGTCGGCAATCGACTTCCTGATCCGGCAACGCTCTTCGTGATCGGGTGTGCGCTCGTGCTCCTCGGGTCGTGGTGGGCGGCGAGCTCCGGTTGGAGCGTCGCCCATCCCTCGAAGCCCGGCGAGATGGTCACCGCGGTGAATCTCCTCGCGGTCAGCGAACAGCGCTGGATCTGGCTGAATGCCATCCGCAACTTCCTCGACTTCCATCCGCTCGGCGTCGTGCTCGTCGCGATGCTCGGGATCGGCGTCGCGGAGCGCACCGGGCTCTTTGCGGCGATCCTGAAGCTCATCGTGCTCGCGACGCCGGCGAAGCTCCTGACGCCGGCGGTGATCTTCGCCGGCGTGATGAGTTCGGCGGCAGCGGATGCGGGCTATGTCGTCCTGCCGCCGCTCGTCGCGGGCGTCTTCGCCACGGTGGGTCGCTCGCCGCTCGTCGGCATCGCCGCCGTCACCTTCGGCATCGCCGGCGGCTTCAGCGCGAACCTCCTCATCACGAGCCTCGATCCGCTCCTGCAAGGAATCACCCTGGCGGCCGCGCGGCTCGTCCAGCCGGATATCGATATCCGCGTCGACTGCAACTGGTACTTCATGATCGGGTCGACCTTCATGCTCACGATCCTCGGCTGGATCGTGACGATCTTCGTCGAGCGTCGCTACGACGCGTCGCAGGTGCGGACGCAGATCACGAACGCCGGCATCACCGCGAGCGGACCGGAGCGGCTCTCCTCGCAGGAAACCCGCGGCCTGATCGTCGCCGCGCTCGTCGCGCTCGTCACCGTCGGTGCGATCGCGGCGATGGTCGCGGTGCCCGGTTGGCCGCTTCACGGAAGTTACGAGAAGCTCCCGGGGCGCATGGTGCCGGTCTGGACCGATGCCCTCGTGCCGATTCTCTTCGTCGGGTTCCTCCTCCCGGGCGTCGCCTACGGCATCGCAGCGGGCAATGTGCGAAGCGACCGCGATGTCGCCCGGAGCATGGGCGACTCGATGGCCTCGATGGGGACCTACATCGTGCTCGCCTTCTTCGCGGGGCAGTTCATCAAGTGGTTCGAACGCTCGAACCTCGGTCTCATGATCGCCGTCGAGGGGGTTGATGCCCTCAAGCAGTTCGAGCTCGCCCCGCATGTCCTCGTCATCGCGATCGTCACGCTGACCGCGGGCATCAACCTCTTCATGTCGAGCGCAAGTGCGAAGTGGGCGATCCTCGCCCCGGTCATGGTGCCGCTCTTCATGGGACTTGGGTTGACGCCCGAGCTCGTTCAGGCGGGCTACCGCGTCGGTGACTCGGTGACCAATCCGATCACGCCGCTGAACGCCTATCTCGTGGTGATTCTCGTCGTGATTCGCCGCTACGAACCGACCGCCGGCGTCGGCACGGTGATCTCGCTCCTCCTGCCCTACAGCCTCTCGGCGTGGATCGTCTGGACGCTCTTCCTCCTCGCATGGGGGAGTATTGGCCTACCGCTCGGCCCGAACGGCGGCGCGCCCTTCGGCGGCTGAGCTGCGCGCGGGTCGCGCGTTCCCCCGCTTTGCGGTAGCCTTCGCCGACCATGGGGAAGTATCTCACCGCGCCGGTGCCGTCGACGCAGATGCCCAAGGGCATCCCGTACATCGTTGGAAACGAGGCCGCAGAGCGATTTTCGTTCTACGGGATGAAGACGATCCTCTTCGTCTTCATGACCGAATATCTCCGCAGCTCGAACGGCGAGCCGGCCTTCCTCACCGAGACGCAGGGGAAGGAATGGACGGCGTGGTTCGTCGCCAGCGCCTATTTCTTTCCGGTGATCGGCGCGGTCATCTCCGACGCGCTCATCGGCAAGTACCGAACGATCCTCTGGCTTTCGATCGTCTACTGCCTCGGGCACCTCGCCCTTGCCCTGATCGACCTGCCGCCGGCGGCGCTCCAGGCGACCTTCGAGCCGAAGGTCTGGCTCGGCATCGGCCTTCTCCTCATCGCGGTCGGGTCCGGCGGCATCAAGCCTTGCGTCTCCGCGAATGTCGGTGACCAGTTCGGCAAGTCGAACGCCCACCTCATGTCCAAGGTGTTCGGCTGGTTCTATTTTTCGATCAACTTCGGATCCTTCTTCTCGACGCTGCTGACCCCGTGGCTCCTGAAGAATCACGGTCCGGGATGGGCTTTCGGCGTGCCCGGCATCCTGATGGGCATCGCCACGATCATCTTCTGGGCGGGCCGTCACAAGTTCGTGCACATTCCGCCCGTCGGACTCAAGCGCTACGGCGAGGAGTTCGTCTCCGGCGGCGGCTTCAAGGTGATCATGAAGCTCGTTCCGATCTTCATCTTCGTGGCCTGCTTCTGGTCGCTCTACGACCAGTCCGGCTCGGCGTGGGTCGATCAGGCGAGGAAGATGGACCGGAACTTCCTCGGCATCGACTGGCTCGAGAGCCAGGTGCAGGCGGTCAACCCGCTCCTGATCCTCTGCTACATCCCGCTCTTCACCTATCTGATCTATCCGATGATCAACAAGGTCTTCCCGCTCACGCCGATGCGGAAGATCTCGATGGGCTTCTTCCTGACGGTCGTGGCCTTCGGCCTGTCCGCGGTCATCGAGCAGTGGATCGTCGACGGCGGCACGCCGAGCATCGGCTGGCAGATCCTTGCATATGTGCTCCTCACCGCGGCCGAGGTCATGGTGTCGATCACCTGCCTCGAGTTCGCCTACACGCAGGCTCCGCCGAAGATGAAGTCCTTCATCATGAGCGTGTACCTGCTCTCGATCTCGGCGGGCAATGTCTTCACGGCGCTCGTGAACCGACTCACCCAGGACGAGAACGGTAACTCGACCCTGGTCGGCGCGAGCTATTACTGGTTCTTCACCGTCTTCATGCTGGTCGCGTCGGTCCTCTTCATCGGCGTGGCGATGCTCTACAAGCCGCGCGAGTACATCCAGGAAGAGTCGGCAACCTGACGGGTTGTCTCGGAGCCACAGAGGCCCAACCCGAAATGGGCGGGCACGGAGCCAGCACAGAGAAGCCAACGGAAAGAGGGAACTCGTCGCACACACTCGTAGGCGCAGCGTGGACGTGACTTGGGTCGGGACTTCTCACTGTGCCCAGCGCCTGCGCTCCTCAAGCCCCTCTGGCACAGTCACGACTCCATCAACGCGAGCGCAACCTGTCTCCTCTTTCGCCTTCTCTGTGCATCCTCTGTGCCCTCCGTGCCTCTGTGGTTCTCTGCGTGATTCGTGCAGCATCCTGTTCGCTGTGTTGACTGACGCGGAAGGCTCTTCACTCTGACGGACCTCAGCGATGGCAGAAGCTCCCAGACTCATTCGCCTGCGTCGGCCGCCGGTGATTCATCGGGTGGCGGAGCCCTTCGTGCCCGAGGTCTCGCTTGAGGTCGTCGATCGGGCGTGGGCAGGACTCGTCGAGATGAATCCGCGGTACTTCGATGGGCCCTTGCTGCATGTCCTCGGCACGAGCCGCAACGGTCACGGCGGCGTCACGATCCATGTGGCGGAGTCGAGCTACCGGTTCTACGCGGTGCAGCGGGGGCTTGGGCCGGTTCAGGCAATCGACTGCGGGCTTCGTCCGCTCGGCGTGAAGGGCATCTCGATCGTGGCGGGCGACGGGCCACAGCGTTACCTCATGGCGAGGCGCTCGGCGTCGGTCGCGTACTACCCGAACGCCTGGGAGTTTGCGCCGGGCGGCGTGGTCGAGCCCGGCGAAGAGCCGAGCGCGACGCTCCTTCGCGAACTTGCCGAAGAGACCGCGTTCGCTGCGGCGTCCAACCCGTCGGCGATCGCGCTCCTCTACGACCCCGAGGCCTTCTCGTGGGAGGTCATCTTCCGACTGGAGGTAGCCCCGCGTGGCGACGAAGGCGACGCTGCCCACGCGTGGGAGCACACCGATCGGGCGTGCGTCACGGCCGACGCCTGGCCCGAGCCGCTCGCGCCGGTCGCGAAGACTATGGCTTCGCTTCTGCCGCGCCCTTCGTCTGGGCGTCGTTGAGGACCTGCCTACAGGCCCCGACGAGGGACTCGAGCGGGAATGGCTTGCGGAGGACGCGGCAGGGAGCGAGCGACGCCGGTGGCGACTGCACGCCGCCGGTGACGAAGAGGCAGGGGGTCCGCACGCCCTTCGATCGGAGCGAATCGAGGCACTCGATGCCGGAGGTGCCGCCGAGGTCGATGTCCATCACCAACAGATCGACCGCGAATGGGCCCTGAAGCATGATGCTCTCGACCTCATCCGCGTCGGGTCGGGCGACGACATCGATGTCGAGGCTTTCGAACGCGGCGATGAGGACATTCCGGATCGCATCATCATCCTCGACGACGAGGACGCGATTGATGTCGGCAAGGCGATCGCCATCGTCGCTCGTGAGTGCAGCGTCGAGATCCGCCTCGGGCAGACCGCGCGGGCTCGCGGCCTCGGACTGGAGCGGGAAGGAGACCGACACGCGAAGCCCACCGAGGGCCGGCGAACGATCGAGGCGGAGCTTGCCGCCGGCCTCTTCCGCCACGCGCTGACAGATCGCGAGACCCAGCCCCGTGCCCGCATCGCCCTTCGTCGTGAAGAACGCCTGAAGCACCTTGTTGCGAAGTTCCTCCGGCACGCCGGGGCCGTTGTCCTCGACGACGAGGACAGCCGAGGGACCGAGATCCGATCCGCTTTCGACGCCGCAGGAGACGCGGACGGTGCCGCGCTGCCCGACGGCGTCGCGGGCATTCACGACGAGGTTCAGGACGAGCTGGCGAATGCCCTGAGCGGTCGAGCGGACGATGCAGTTCTGGGCCGCGCCGAGATCGGTCTCGAGAGTGATGCCGCGCGGGAGCAGTCGGCCGGCGAGGCGCACCGCGGCGTCGACCTCGTGGAAGAGCGGCCGCGGTTGCGGCTCCTCGATCTCGCCGCGATGGGCATGGATGAGTCCGCTCACGATGCCGCGGGCGCCGTTGGCGACGCGGTCGATGTCGTTGAGCGTGTTGAGGACCTCGGCATCGCTCGTCCGCTGCCGCAAGAGTTGCACATGGCTCGTGATCGCGAAGAGGATGTTGTTGAAGTCGTGGGCGATGCCGCCGGTGAGCTGGGCGACGAGTTCGCTTCGCTCGAGCTGTCGCTGCAAGGCGGAGAAGCGGTTGCCGGCGTCGGCGCTGTCCTGCTGCTCGAGCCCGCGGGCGACGGCGAAGGCGAGGGTCTGCATCGTGGCGATCTCCTCCGGTCGCCACCGCCGCGGTTCGACGAGATCCTCGAAGAGAAGGGCCGCGCGAAGCGAGCCGCCGGCCATGACCGGAAGGCAGACCATCGACTGCACATCGGCCTTGAGGCGCGACTCGAGCTCGGGTTGGCGATGAAACTCCTGGTCGCGCACCAGCGTGAGCGGCGAGCCGCTTGCGATCGCCGACACCCACCAGCGGGCCGACTCCATCGCAACCGCCCTGCGGCGGTCCGAAGCGGAAGTCACGCCTTCGGCGGTCCACTCCGAGGCGAGCCGGATCTCGCCCTGTTGCATGTCGAACAGAAAATAGGAGGCTCGCGACGCGCCGAACTGGCTGCCGAGGAGGCCGATCGCCGCGCCGATCGTCGCTTCGAGATCGGCGCTCTGAATCGCCGTCTGGAGGAAGCTCTCGAGGATGCGGGTCGAGAGCTGCTGGAGCGAGAGGGCCTGCCGCTGCTGCTCGTCGGCCCGGCGGCGGTCGGTCAGGTCAACGGCAACGATCTCCCAAAGCTGCGGGGGAATGCCGGCACCTGGCACCGGACCCTGGCGTTCGTGGAACCACCGCCAACTCCCGTCGGCGGCACGGAGTCGGTACTGAAACTCGAGTCGGTCGCCCCGTCCCTGGCGGCGGTGGCGCAGCGCAGCGCGGAGGCTCGGACGGTCGTCGGGGTGGACGAAGGTGTGAAAGCTGAGCTTGCCGCTGACGAGATCGCCGGGGCGGACGCCGATGATCGACTCGATGTTCGGGGTGACCCACGCGAAGCGACCCTCGGCGTCGATGCGGGCGACGATGAGGTGGGCGGTCTCGGCGATCGAGTTCAGGCGCGTCGTCGTCTCGGCATCGAGGTGCGTCGCCGAGCGCGTGTCGCGCCGTTCGGTCCGGCGAAGGACCGCCGCGAACGCGAAGGCCGTGACCGCCAGGATCGCCAGTCCGAGCGCCAGAAAGATGTTCGGATCGAACTCCGTCGCGCCGAGCTGCGGAGCAATCAGAAGTGGGGTGGCCGACGAGCTCACGGGCGACGAGCGTACGCGATGGCGAGGGGGAGATGCACGGAGTCCCGATGGGCCCCAGGCCGCAGCCCGATGGGCATTCGGTCGCGGCCCGACCGGCCTTCGGTCGCCGCCCAACGGGCCTTAGGTCGCAGCCCGACGGGCCCAGCGTTCGAGGACCGAGCGGAGCGAGCCCGCATCCGCTTGAAGCTCGCCGTCGCCCCCGTTGCCGGAGGGCTTCAGTTCGGTCTGCGATGCCGCCGGCGTCGGCCCGAAGTAGGTCCGCTCGAGCTCGCCGATCTCGGCGGCCAGCCGAGCCCGTTCGTCGTTCCCAAGCTGCGACGCCCGCTCGCTCTCGATGCGTCGGAGGGCTGCGATGACCGAGAGCGGCGTGATCCGGTCGGGCAGCGGGATCGACGCATCGATCGCGCCGGGCCGCCGGCGTCGCGACCAGAGGATGCCGACGCCGACGATCGCGGCAACCCCGAGCGCAGCGATGAGAGCGTTCCGCGCCGACCAGGGCGAGCGGACCACCGCGACGGTGAGGCCGGTGATCGGGACGACATCCATGTCGGTGTATTGCTTGGCGACGAGCGTGCCGCCGAACCCTTCGGCGATCGGGGGCAGCGCGAAGCTGCTGCCGACGCTGCCGCCGCTCGGCGTGAAGGTGACGAGCCAGGAGCGTTCGCTGGCGAGTCGCCAGACGCCGTTCTCGTCGGGGGCAGGGAAGTCCACCTCGGTCTTCGGCGGCGGTTGGCCTCCGCCGATGACCATCCCGCCGAAGCCGCCGAGGACATTGCGATCGTTCTCGATGAGCGTCGGCGGACGGGCTTCGATGCCCTTCTCGTCGACGGTGTAGCCGGGCATCGACTCGCGCAGCGTCGGCAGAAGCCGCTCGAGTTCGGGGAGGACGCCCTCGCCGCGAGCGATGACCTCGAGGGTGATGCGCCGGTCGTTCGAGGAATCGTCGATGTCACGCAGGTCAAGGATCTGGGTGACTTCGAGCTTTGGGATCGGGCGCGACGGCACCTCGCCTGTTGCCGCCTCGATCGCGATCGGCGGAGCGTTCGAGACGACCGGCAGGGTCACCGGCCCGACGGTGTCGTTGAACTGGAGATCCATCGAGACCTGCGAGAGGCGGTCGACGCTTCGATCCTTCGGCTTCAGGGTCAGATAGACGAGCGGCTTTTCCATCCAGCCGTCCTGACCGCCCTCCTTCACGCTGCGGCCGGGAATCATCGGATCGAAGAAGCCGAGGGCCTCGACCTCGAATCGCTCGGAGAGGGCTCCCTCGACATTCTTCTTGAGGAGGTCGCGGTAGTTCATCGAGCGCCAGGTCATGCCGAAGCGCATGAAGACATCGTTCTGGAGGTAACGCGAGAAGCCGCCCGTTTCGCGATCAACCTGATCGGTGTAGCGAAGCGTGAGCGCCGCGCCGAAGGTCTCCCCCTCGCGGATGCGGTCGCCGCCGTCGACGGTGAGTCGAAGCTTGATCTCGTCCTTGACGAGGTCGCGATAGAGGTCGTTCAGCCGCTGGAGGGCGGCGCCGGCGGGATGATCGCGAATGATGCGGAGGGCGTGCCGCACGATGCGCGGCTTCACATCCGGTTCGAGGGTGCCGATGCCCTCCGAGATCGCCCGGGCGAAGGCCCCGATGTGGCGCTCGGCGGCATCGCCGGGCAGCCGGTCGATCGACTTGCGGATCTCGTCGATCTGGTCGTCCTGCGGCGAGCCCTCGATGAGAAGGTCGTCGCGGGTCAGGTAGTTCAGCTCGGTCGAGCCGACGGCGGCGTTGAACCAGGCGAGAAAGACCGCGGGATCGTCGCGCTGGGCGCCGTCGCTCACGAGCTGGGCGTAGCGGGCTGCGGTTTGGGCGAAGGCGTCGAAGGCCTCCTTGCGGTACTGGTTGTAGGTGGCGAAATCCTTCTTCTCATCGGCCTGCTTGAACTGCACGCGGTCGTAGGTCAGCCCGGCCTTGGTCACGGCGTGGCGCCACGCGCCGGCGTCGCTGGCGAGGGCGATGTCGACGAGCTGAATCGCGAGGGCATAGCCCCGTTCGATGATCTCGGCGACCTCGGACTGGGTGCGCTTCACGCCGAGGGCCTGCTGGGCGCGCCGATCGCGCCAATCCCCGCCGAGGCCGACGCGCATCTGCTCGGCGAGCGCAGCGGCCGTTTCGGGGGCGAGGCGATCGATGGGCCCGAAGATTGCCTCGATCCCTTCGCGGGTGAAGGCTTCGGTCCGGCCGTGACAGGCGCGGAAGACGAGGGCGACACTCGGCAGGCGACGCGGGTCGAGGCCGATCGAGTCCATCACCGCGATGAGTTCGGAGAGTCGATCGAGGTTGCGACGCTGGCGACCGCGGGTGAGCGGCGCTGCGGCGAGCGGTTCGCGACCGTAGAAGAAGTACTCTTCCTCCGGAGGCTGCGATGTGGTGCGCATCCGCTCCTCCCACTGCCGGAGGAAGCTGTCGGCGAGTTCGACCGCCTGATTGGGGAAACGCGTGACCGCACCGCGCAGGTAGCCCAGTGCGAGGTCAACCTCATCGGTCTTGAGGGAGAGGCCGATCGAGGCGCGATAGGCGCGGCTCGCGAGGCTCGGCTCAAGCGAGGCCATCCAGCGCTCGTCGGGCAGGGCGCGAAGGAGAAACTCCATGTCGCGCGAGAGGTTCTGGACGCGGCCCCACTGCGGTTGTTGGCGCACCTCGAACGACGCTTCAATCTCGTTGACGAGGGCCGTCGTCAGCATGCGAAGCGGCACGCGAATCGCCTCGGGGTTCAGCGAGGGCTGGCCCGAAGATTGGTCCGAAGGTTGGCCCGAAGGTTGGGCCTCATCGGCATTCGCCTCTTGGCCGACGAGGAGCGTGCCGACGGCGTCCTTCATCGTCAGGATCGTCTGGGCCCGCCGACTGTTGTCGCCGCCGCCCGAGCGAAGGCCGACGGCCTTGAGGGCGATGGCCTCGAGTGCGGCCGGGGCGAGGGCATTGCTCGCGAAGACCTGCTTGAGCCAGGCCGAACCCTGTGCCGGGGGCATCTGCGGCAACAGGTCGATGGCCCGACGCAAGGCATCCTGGCGGCTGGGGCCGTCCGCGCCGTCGAGAAGGGCGACCTCGCGGAAGAGATCCCACGCGGTGCGGAGATGCGACTCGGCGGTGTCGCCGGCCTTCGGACTCGCGGCGAAGTCCTGGTGATAGCGCCCGTGGTTGAGGAGGGCCTTCGCATCGCCCTTCGAGCGGGCGATTTCCAGATCGGGAAAGTAGGCGAAGGCATCGACGGTCATCCCGGCGTTCACGAGGAACCGCACGGTGCGCTCACGCTTCGGATCGGGCTCGCGGGTGCCGTCGCGGCCGAACTGCTTCGTTCCCTCGGCGATCGATGCGAGCGCCGGCGTCGTGCTGTAGCGGCTCGCTGCGAGCTTGAAGAGTTGGGCGAGGACATCGACCTGCCAGTCCTCGAGCGCAGCCGGCGCGACATCGGCGAGCGAGAGAACTTCCTCTGGGAGGAATGGCGGATCGGGGCGCTGGTTCGGATCGCCCTGCTGCTGCTGGCGACGGTTCGCGCTCTGGAGGATGTGCGCGTAGATCGCCTTGCCGTCGGCGGCCGGCAGTTCGGCGAGGAACTCGGCGACGGTGGTCCACTCGCCGGCGAGGAATTGGGTGTGGAACCACGAGGCCAACGCCTGCGTGTCGGTCGGCTTCGGGCGTTCGACCGAGCCGAACCCGAGCTTCGAGCGAGCCGCAAGAACGGCCTGCGGGGTGCGGGTGAAATCGAGCTGCTTGATCTGCTCCGGCAGGGGCATCGCCGGCGCTGCCGCCATCGCGTCGCCCGGGAGGAGGGGCTTGCGGCCAACGGCGATGTCGAGATCGATGCCAAGATCGGCGTAGTAGGCGCGGAGGAGGGCGCGTTCCTCCTCGTTCGACGCATCGAAGAGCGTGCGCAGGTCGCTGAGTTGTTCGATCGAGAGACCCGTGGCGGCGGCGATGTCGGCGGGGGTGGCCGCCATCACTGCACCGGGTGTGGAAGTTCCGTCACCGGTGACAGGGCTCGTGATGAGGCCGGGGGCGAGCGTCGCACCTTGTGCGGGTGGGACTTGCACGAAAGAGCCACTGACCGCTCGGGCAGGGGTGATGGGCGTCGCAGTGACCGTGGTCTGAGCGCAGGTGATCTGATCGCCGAGGCCGCTCGCACACGCGACGGCGATCGCGAGGAGCCCGATGCCATGACGGGTGCTCCAACGAGCGGCGCCATGCGGCCACGATGATGATGGAAGCCCGACTCGTCGGACCTCGAGTTCGGACGAACGATGAGATCCGTGCATAGGAGAGAGCTCGCAGTTGAACCCGACGGGACGCTCGGAATGGGGCACGCGACAACCTCGTGAATCGAACATCGGTTCCAACGACAGGGATCATCCACCAACCAGCGTGTGCGGACACCGCGACGGTCGAACCAGCCTCAAGCGACCGCGCTGCGCGGGTCGTCCGCGTGTGGCTGGGTCGCCGAACGGTCGAGCGCTCGGCATGAGAGCTGCCTCTCGACCGCGCCACTAACCAACGCATCGAACGATTACCAACCCGGCGGGACAGCGCCGGCGCCGCCGGCGCCGCGGGCATCGCGCTTCTGTTCCGGAGGCCGCTGACTCTTCTTGCCCGGATTGTTGCAAGGCCTGTTGCCCTGGCACTTGCTCGGCGATTCACGCGGGATCGGACGCGCTTGAAGCTCCGCCAGGCTTGACTGCTCGAGATTCAGGACGAGTTCAAGGTTGCGCTGGTGCGCTTCGGCCCGTTCCGCGGCGGCGGCGTCGCGGGCTGCGGCGTCATCGCCCTCCGATCGGGCCGATTCCGCGAGCAATCGGAAGTGCTGGCGAGCCTTGCCCGATTCGACCATCCACTCCTGGGCCGGCATGCCGTTCAGTCGAAGCAGGCGGGCACCGTAGTAGTAGGCCGTGGCGAGCTCTTCGCGCGTCCGCGTCGCCAGCTCCGGCGCGAGCGGCATCGACGGCGATTCGTCGTCGACGGTCGTGAGCAGCGATTCGAGCGACTCGATCCCGCTCCAGACCTCACCGGAACGAACCAGCGCCCGACCGTGGGCGAGTCGAAGGTGGAGGCTCTCCGGCGTATCACGCTCGCCGAAGACGCGGGTGACGGCTTCGATGCGCCCGGCGACTTCGCGCCACGCTTCGGCGGCGCTCGCATAGGCGGCATCCTCGCGCTGCGTCGCCTCGAGCGAGCGGGCTTCGTCAGCCGGGGACTTCGAGAGGAAGGCTGTGCGGCGCGCTTCGATCGCTGCGAGGTGCTGCTCGTAGGCGATGCGCTGGGCCTCTTCGGCGATGCGCTCGGCGTCCACGGCGTCGCTCTGAAGGCGGGCTGCCTGGTCGCGCTGGGCGGCGAGCTGCCCCGGACCAAAGTGATAGGCAACGGCGACGACCGGAACGAGTGCCCAGCAAGCCCATCCGATGCGAGTGATGATCATGCGGGAGTCTCCAAGGTGTGTGCGGAGCTGCGAGGCGGTTGACCGGCCGACGCGGGAAGGGGACGGATGTTCGTCTCGGGTTGGGCGGCTGTCGTGCGACGCTGCTCAGCACCCGCTGCGCGCGGCCAACGGCGGCGGCCGGCGAACTGAAGGAGAGGTGTCGCGAACGCTAGCGTAAACGCCCCGAGCCCGGTGGCAAAGAGCGCAGCGTCGCGAAGGGCAAGATCGGATCCCGGACGCGGCTGGATCATCGAGAGTCCTTCCAGGACCGAGGAGGGCAGGTGCTTTCGGTTGCCGTCGTGGTACAGGCCTCCCAGTCGGGCGGCCACCTGCCGGAGGCTCGTGGCGTCCTGGCGGCTGGGCCGACCCCACATCGTCGTCGCCCGGTTGGTGTCCCCGACGCCGATGACGAGGGTGTTGGCGATCGCAGAGGGCAGCCGCGATGCCGCCGGCGCCGCGGCGGTGTCGCCGTCGCTGACGACGACCAGAAGCGTCGACTGCTTCGGCCAGGGGCGGGCGATCTCGAGCGCCTCGGCAATGCCCTTACTCACATCCGTGCCACCGGGTTGGAAGGCCGCGTACATGGGCAGTCCGTCGAGGATGTTACGAATGACCTCCTTGTCGAAGGTTTCGCGCACCACGGGGAGGGCGTCGGTGTAGAAGGCGACGACCGTCACGCGGGTCGTCTCCATGTCGAGGCGATCGAGGATGCCTTGGACGACCTTGCCGCCCCAGATCGCCCGGCTGACCTTCTCGCGCTCCGGGCCGGCGTCGACGATGTGCATCGAGGGCGAGGCGTCGAAGCAAAGAAGGAGATGCTTCGAGGCGTTCTTCGCCGGCTGTGCGTCCACCTCGACCGGATCGAGCGAGGCGAGCGTGCCAAGACCCCAGGCGAGCAGGCCAGCCGCGACGCTTCGCGCGATCGGCACCGCGCGGGTCCAGATGCGCGGGGAACCGCTCGGGCCAAAGGCAAGTCGCGCAACGCGGGCGACGCGCCGGGCGTGCAGCCACTCGGCCAGTCCGACGAGGAGCGCAACGGCGATCGCGCCGAGCAGGATGTGCATCGGAGCGAGTGGCCAAGTCGCTGAGGCGTTCGCTGCGGGCGCAGCAACGGCGATGACGACGGGGGTCACCATGGCGTGTACCTCACGCCAAAGAGGGCCAGCACATGGAGTCCAAGGCAGGCGAGCCCAGCCAACGCGAAGGGGAAGAAGTAGTCCATCGGGACCGTCCCCTGCGGGATGTACCGAGCGGGCTTCATCGCGTCGATGTGGCGGAAGACCCGGGCGAGGCTGACCCGATCGGTCGCCTCGAAGGCCCGTCCGCCGGTCGCCTCGGCGATGTCGACGACCTCTTGCGGGATCGCGTCCTCGGCCACATGGATATGGAAGAGGGTGATGTTCGCGTCCTTCAGCTCATTCGAGACATCCTCGACCTGCCCATCACCGAGATCGGAGCTCGCCCCGTCCGACACGAGCACGATGACGCGGTCGCCCGGCTCCGACTCGAGGATCATGCTGTCGCGGCAGTAGCGAAGGGCTGCGCCGATGCGCGTCCCGCCCATGTGCATCGGCTGGCGGCGCGGATCGGCGAAGGGCAGGGCGTTCTTGATCGCGTCGATGTCCTTGGTGAGAGGAACCCAGCGAATCTGGTGGGAGCCGAAGATGGTGAAGCCGAAGGCGTCGCCTTCGCGAGCGTCGACGAAGTCGCGGATCGCATCGCGGGCCATGCCGTACCGGTCTCCGACGCCCATCGAACCGGACACATCCATCACGAGCTGGATGTTCGTGAGTGTGCGAGCGGCCTTGGGCTGTTGGAGCGTCTGCGGTTGGGCGAGAAGGAGGATTGCCGCAGCGAGCAGCAGCGCGGGCACGCACTCGGCCGCGCCGAGGAGCCACCCGAGCCAGCGGGCCCGGCGACGCTCGCGAGGACTCGTGGGCAGTCGATGGTCGAATGGCGCGACAATGCCTACGCCGCGGAAGGGCAGCGCCCAGAGAAGAAGCGCCGGAATCGCGAGGAGGAGGAGGACTGCCGGATAGGTGAAGGTCATCGGCGGACCTCCTCGGAGGAAGCGCGATGGGCCGCGTCGCCCGCGGTACGGGGAGCGCTCGGGGGACTCGACTGGTCGCTCGGTGCGGGCGGCCAGGCGCGCGGCGCCTCAACGGCGACATAGGGCGCGAGCAGGGCGGCGATGTCCTCCGCTGGTCGAGCGTCGCCTGCTCCGGGAGCATGCAGCCATCGTTCGACGGCCCTGATCAGCGTGCCGGCCTCGGGGTGGGCGCGGAGCGTCGCGATCGCCGTCGCCGCGGGGGCGTCGGCGATGCCGAGCCGGTCGCGCCAGTAGTGCAGGAGGAGGAGTTCGAGCGATGCCTGCTCGCGCATGCTCAGACCTTCGCGTTGGGCTCGTTCGACCAGCGGGCGGAGGACATCCGCGAGCGTCGGTTGCGGCGCTGGCGGAACGACCTCGACCGGCGGCGGACGGAGCAGGCGTCGACGGATCAGGACGATGATCGGAATGACGAGCCAGAGCGCACCGACGACCCAGAGCATCGTGCGGTAATGGCTTTCTAGGCGGAAGGGCGGCTCGGGCACGGCGAAGAGATCGCTGCCGTGGGTGACCGGAAGCTGGCTCTCGACGCGGACCAGGATCGGCGCCAGATCGGTCACCGGCGTGCCGTCGACATACTCGATCGAATCACGGAGGTCATAGGTGCCGGCAACCGCGCCGATGAACTCGATGCGGTACTGGATGCCGTTGCCTGCATCGCCCGCCGCGGCACCTGCACCGCCGCGGACTTCACTCGCGCGGACTTCATTCGCGCGGACTTCATTCACCCGAACAAGTATCGGAGCGCTGATCGGCTGCTCCGGCTTCGCCCGCAACGGCTTCGGCGCATCGGCGACGATGACCTCACCGACGAGACCCCGCTCCGAGGTCGCCCGAATCGCTCCGCTCGCGTCTGCTGCCGGAGGTGACTGCGCGGCATGGGTGCCAGCGCTAGCGACCGCTTCCGCCGATGGCGCGATCACCAGAAGCATGATCGCCAGCAGCGCGATGCGGGGCCAAACGACGAGGAACGCTGCGGGCTTCATCCCCGACCTCCACCGGTGGCCGGACGGAAGGCCAGGAACTGGCGAAGGGGCGGCACGATGGAGCGATCGGTTCGCAGCGTGAGGGCAGAGACGCCGGTTCGAACGAGTTCCGCTGCGATCGCCTCCTCGCGCACCCAGGTGCTGCCTCCGTGCGCGAGCGACTCGGCGCCGCTCTCCGCCTCGCGCACGCGCACGAAGCCCGCACGGAGTTTCCCGGCCTCGGCGGGATCCATGAGGTGAATGGCGAGCGTCTCGTGGCGCTGCCCGGCGTGGCGGAGCGCATCGAAGGCGTCAGGGTCGTGGAGATCGCTCAGGACGACCAGCACGCTGCGGCGATCAAGCCGTTGGGCGGTGTCGCGAATCCGCTCTCCAAGCTTCGTCTCCTCCTGGAGGACGCCGGTGCGAAGCGGTTCGAGGGCCCGCCAAAGATCGCTCCGCAGAAGACTCGGCACAAAGCGGGTTTCGCGTTCGCCGCCGCTGACGACCGCGACGGGACTCATGCGCCGCAGGCCGATCAGTCCGATCGCCGCGCCGATCCAGATCGCAAGATCGTGCTTTGACAGGCGCGTCGATGTCACGGTCATCGAGGTGGAGGTGTCGACCACCAGCACGATCGCCGTCCGCTTGAGCGTCTCGTACTCCTTGACGAAGGGGCGCTGCATGCGGGCGGTGATCTTCCAGTCGATCATCTTGATCGGATCGCCGGCCGCGTAGGGGCGCGACTTGGCGTACTCAAGCCCCGAGCCGACGAAGCGCGAGAGATCCATCCCGTAGGCGATGTCGTCGGCAAGCCGGCGCACGACCATCTCGAAGTCGCCGCGGGCGAGTTCGTCAGGGGGACGGAGTGGAGAGGAGGACATCGTGGTGGTGGGCGTGGTCGTGGTCGTGGGCGTGGTCGTGGGCGTTGGCCGGATGCGGCGGCGCGGAGGGACGAGCGCGTGAAGGGGATCAGCTCATCGTGCGGAGCATGTCGGCGAGGACCGCCTCGGGGGTCTTGCCGACGGCAAGCGCTTCGTAGGTGAGGCGCATGCGGTGGAGGATGACATCGTCGGCGAGGGCGAAGAAGTCCTCCGGAACGACGAAGTCGCGGCCGTGGACGAAGGCTCGGGCTCGCGAAGCGTGCACGAGGGCGAGTGCGGCGCGCGGCGAGCAGCCGAGCTCGACATCGGGATGGCGGCGGGTGATGTTGACGAGTTCCACGCAGTCGCGAATGAAGACCTCGCTCACATGGATCGCCTGCACGGCCGCCATCGCCGCCGAGAGATCGCGGACATGGAGCTTCCGCGAATCGTCGATGGCGTCGAAGGCGGACATCGGAACCGCACCATCGCCCTGTCGCTTGAGCTTCAGTTGCAGGCTTCGTCGGACCACTTCGCTCTCCTCTTCCGGCGTCGGATAGCGCAGGCGATGGCGGAGGAGGAAGCGGTCGAGCTGGGCTTCGGGCAACTCGAAGGTGCCCGCCTGTTCGACGGGGTTCTGCGTCGCGATGACGAGAAACGGCGCGGGCAGGTCGTAGGTCGTGTCACCGATGGACACCCGACGCTCCTGCATCGCTTCGAGCAACGCCGACTGCACCTTTGGCGATGCGCGGTTGATCTCGTCGGCGAGGAGCAGGTTGGTGAAGATCGGGCCCTTGTGGACGCGGAACTCGCCCGACTTCTGATCGAGGATCTCCGATCCGACGATGTCCGAAGGCAACAGGTCGATCGTGAACTGCACGCGGGCGAAGCGGAGGTCGATCGCCCGCGCGACCGATTGGACCAGCAGGGTCTTGGCGATCCCCGGAACGCCCTCAAGCAGCAGGTGTCCGCCGGTGAGGAGGGCGATCAGCACGCGTTCGACGACGACCTGCTGGCCGACGACGGTCTTGGCGACATGGTTCCGCACCGTGTCCGCGAATGGGCAAGCGCCCTCCGGGAGGGAGGTGGCGACCGGCGCGTGGGATGGAGTCGGAGTCGTGGTCATGGGAGAAGTTGGATCGAGGCGTTCCGGTGAGGTCGTGTCGCGAAGAGTGGCACGGTCGCCGTCAGGTCGAATCGTCAGGGTGAATTGGCGGCGATCGGCTCGGCGAGGAGCGCGGTCAGGGCTTCCTTCAGACGATCGGTCCGAAGACCGGCGACTCGAACGACGCCGCTTCGGTCGATGATGCAGAGCGCTGGGGCGACCCGAAGGCCGATCTCGGCGGCGATCGCGCCGGCGGGGAACTCCTCGGGCCCTGACTGATCCAGGAGAATCGGAAGCGTGAGCTTCCGCTCCTGAAATCGCGTCGTCGCGGCGGCCCAGTCGGTTCGGGCATCGCAGACGCCGATGAACGAGACGCCCTGCGCTTCAAGATCCGAGGCGAGGGCTGCGACTTCGGCCGCCTGCTTCAGCGAGAGCTCCGATTGCGGGGCGAGAAAGTGGACGACGATCAGGCGGTCCTTGAGCGATGCGGCGGTCGGCGCTGGAGCCGTCGACGAGCCGTTTCCCGCTGGCGTCGCGGGGAGATACCACTTGGCGTCCCGCACCAGTCGGTCGGCGGCGAGTGGCTTGCCTTCGACCGCTCGCAGGAAGGATGGCCGCTTCGCGCCGCCGACATACCAGGCTTGCGGATAGCGATCAGCGCTGCCGCCGGCAGCAGCGCCGAGATCGGCTGGGGGATCTTCGGCGAGGAGTCGTTCGACCACTTCGCCGACCTTGTCCGGCAGAAGTCCTGCCGCACGGACGACGCCGGCGCGATCGATGACCACATAGGTCGGCCAGAACTGTAGCGCGTAGCGCTTGATCGACTCGCCGGTGTCCTTCGCGACGGCGTAGTTGATCCCCTTGTCGTTGACGACCGATTGGGCCTTGTCCCAGCCGTTCTTGCCGTCGTGCACGCCGATGAAGACGAGTCCGCGCTCCTTCGACTTCTTGACGAGCTCGATGTTCTTCGGAATCGCCGCCATGCAGGGGCCGCACCAGGTGGCCCAGAAGTCGACGACGATCACCTTGCCGCGCTGGGCACTGATCCAGCCGGCGCCGGACGGATCACCTCCGTCGCTTCCGCCGGCCTCGTGAATCCAGGCGTTGAGATCCAGTGACGGCGCAGACTTCCCTTCGATCTCGCGCAGCGGCTTCGGGCGATTGGCGCCGTCGAAGAACCAGTCGTCTGGGAAGTCGGCGGCGACGGGCGCAGACGACGGGACGGCGTTGGCGATTCGGGTCGTCAGCGCACCTGCAGCCGAGACGGCGACGAGGAACAGAAGCAGAAAGGAGATGGACTTGGACATGGCGAACTTCCACCGAAAGGGCGGCGTGACTCGACGCGGCGCAGGGTACCGCGACTTCGGGGCCTTTTTTTTCGACAGGCCTTTTTTTCGATCGATTGTGCAGTTGACAGGGCATCCGCCGCGCGGATGTCGGCATGTCTCGACCGCAACGCCTTGGTCGGAGTACTGTTTGCGTGAGGCATGACCGGCGAACGGCCCAGCGCAACGAGACGAACGCGTCGACGGCTGCTGCTTTCGTCGATGGTGGTTGCGTTGGCCGTCACCTTGCTGCTGACCGCCTCGCTCGTCGATATCCGCGCGATGCGCCAGGCGCCTGGGCCGACACTGCTCGTGCCGCCGACATGGCCGGTCGAGCCACCTGAGGAGTTCGTGAGCGGAGGGCTGGCGCTCCCTCCGCCATTCATGGCGACGAAACGGTGGGAAGGACGCTTCTCGTCCCTCTCGAGCTACGCCGCGCAGGCGCCGGATGGGCGGTGGAAGCACCTCATCCTCATCGAATCGGGCTGGCCGCTGCGAGCGCTACGAGGCTGGCAGTGGCATGACGCCTCGCCCACCGATCCGACTTCGCGGGCGACGACCCATTGGGCGTACCTGATCAACGCTCCGCGACCGGGCACGGCCGACGCCTTCCGTCCGCACTTCCTGCCCCTCCAGCCGACCTGGGGATTCGCGGTCAACCTCACCCTCCTCATGGGCGTGCTCATGCTGCCGTGGGGGCTTGTGGCCCTCATCCGGCACATGCGCTATCGCCCAGGGACATGCCGTCGCTGTCGTCATCACCTGCTCCCCGGACAGCCCCGATGCCCGGAATGCGGAACGCCCTGCGCGGAGACCGCGCAGTCGTCATGAGGATCACGAACCCGAAGGTGAGCTTCCCAACCAATGCCTCGTCAAGGACTCGAACCTTGGACCCGCTGATTAAGAGTCAGCTGCTCTACCAACTGAGCTAACGAGGCAAGCGAGGCGGAGAGTCTAGCGATTGTGCGGAAACGGTCAAGAGGGGGAGCGCGTGCGTCGCGCGCTTCGCCAAAAAGGGCCACGGGCCGCGCCGGTGGCGCGGCCCGTGGCGGGAACTCGGTCATGGTCTCCGCGGGCGAATCGCACGCGAATCCGATCGGTCAGGCCGTCTCTTCCTGGCTGAGGAAGCTCGCCAGACGCTGCTTGCGAACCGGATGCTGGAGCTTCCGGATGGCCTTGCTCTCGACCTGTCGCACGCGCTCGCGGGTGACCTTGAAGATGCGTCCGACCTCTTCGAGCGTGTAGGTGTAGCCGTCACCGATGCCGTAGCGGAGCTTGAGAATCTCGCGCTCGCGGTAGGTGAGGGTCTTGAGCACATCGTTGATCCGCTGACGAAGCATGTCGTTCGTCGCCGACTCCGACGGGCTCTCCTGCCGCTCGTCCTCGATGAAGTCACCGAAGTGCGAGTCCTCGCTCTCGCCGACCGGACGGTCGAGCGAGATCGGGTGCCGCGAGATCTTCATCACGCGACGGGTCTCCTCGATCGGCATCTTCGCCTTGATGGCGATCTCCTCGACCGTCGGCTCGCGGCCCAGTTCCTGAAGCAGGTTCTTCTGGATGTTCCGGAGCTTCGACATCGTCTCGATCATGTGGACCGGCACGCGAATCGTGCGGGCATGATCGGCGATCGCGCGGGTGATGGCCTGACGGATCCACCAGGTCGCGTAGGTCGAGAACTTGTAGCCGCGCTTGTACTCGTACTTGTCGACCGCACGCATGAGGCCGGTGTTGCCCTCCTGAATGATGTCGAGGAAGGGCAGGCCGCGGTTGCGGTACTTCTTGGCGATCGAGACCACGAGACGGAGGTTGCCGCCGGAGAGATCGCGCTTCGCCTGCTCGTACTCGCTGAAGACGCGCTCGATGTCGCGGATGTGGCGATCGAGATCCTCGGGCTCGGAGAGCACGAGGTTGCGGAGGCCGTCGAACTCCTCGCGCATCACCATCACATCCTCGGGGTCGTAGCGATCGGGGTGCTTGTCGCTCTTCTGGATGTGCTTCTGGAGGTCCTTGATCTTCCGGTTGATCGCCTGAAGCTTGCGAAGGAGCGGCTGGATGCGGCCGGTGCGCAGGCAGCACTCCTCGAGCAGCGTCGCGATCTTGCGGCGGCGCCGCCGGATCTCCTCGACGAGCTCGGCTCGGGCCGAATCGGACATCTTCTCGGTCTCGAGCTTGTCCCAGCCCTGGCGGTTGAGGTCGAGCAGCCGCTGCACGGTCTGGAGATTCACCGGGATGCGGGCCGCGATCTTGTCCTTCGCGTTCTCCTCGGCGGTCGAGATGCGCATCGTGCGGTCGAAGGGCAGCGAGCCCTCGTGGACCTGCTTCAGGATCTCGATCGACTGGGTCGCCGCGTAGTCGCTCTCGAGCGTCTTGCGGCGGAAGATCATGCGGGTCGTCTCGATCTTCTTGGCGAGCCGAATCTCCTCCTCGCGGGTGAGCAGCGGAATCGTGCCCATCTGGGTGAGGTACATCCGGATCGGGTCGTCGATCCGCTTCGAGCCCTGCTCGTTGATCGCCTGCTCGACCGCGGCCTGGGTCTCGGCGTCGTCGAGGATGTCATCCTCGGTCGGAACGCTGGCGCCGGGCTCCTCGCTGTTGTCGATCGGATCGCCGAGATCGATCTCGGGCTCGCCGCCGAGGTCCACGGGGACCTCGTCGACGGTGTCCTCGTCGATCATCTGCACCTTCGGCGTGTTCTTGCCCTTCTTCGGGTCGTCGCGCTGGAACTTCAGGTTGGTCTGAAGCGGGGCGACGAAAGAGGTGTAGCCGAGCCGACGAATCTCGGGCTCGTCGAGCAGGGTGATGCCGTGCTTGTTGAAGAGGACGAGAAGCTCGTCCAGCCGATCCGGATCGACATATTCGTCCGGGAGGCAGGTGTTGAGCTCTTCGTAGGAGATCCAGGTGCGGCTGACGCCATGCTCAAAGAGCTGGCGGAGCACTTCGTACTGTTCAAGGTTGATGGTCACGGCGAGGTAGCTCCGAAGCGTGGAGGAGGTTGCTTACGGACGAGAGGAGGCGATCTGGAGAAGGCAGACGATTCGTATGACGAGTTGGCGGATGCGTTGCGGCGTGTGAGGGACTAGTTGGAAACGCCGCGTGGAACGCTCCGGGCGCGGCTGGGTATGCGGGTGGCGTCGGTGCCGCGTTCACGGGCGGCCTGAAGACGGGCGATGAGTGATGCGTGCGAGGAGTCGGAGGCGTTGACGGCGTCAGAAGCGGCCGGGGGGGTGCTCGGAAGTCCTTCGAAGGCGTCTCCGACGGGCGATGCTGGCTGTACTTGCGGAGCTGGATCTTGGTCAAGGTCGCCGAATGATCCCGATGCGACAGCCCCAGAGCGGTGGATCTCCCGCCGTGCGACCTGTTCGAGATCGGCGAACGCCGTGCGAATGCGTTCCAGGGTCGCCCGCTCATCCCGTTCGCGAAGCGACTCGCCGAATAGACACAAGTCGGATGCTAGGCCCTTCGCTCGCTGCTCGGCAAGTTCCGCGAGGACGAGTTGGAAGGTGGGGCGTTGACCGGCTTCCGCGCAGCCATGCCATGTCCGATAGATCGAGCGGAGCGAAGGGTCGAGGAAAAGCTCGGGCGGACAGGCCTCGGTGAGCGGCAGCGTGATCCGGCTGCGGTCGTCGGCGCGCTCAGGATCAGCGACCTCGAGAACCAGCGACGAAGCGTCGGGATTGGCGAGCAGAAGGGCGAGGAGGTGGCGCTCCGCTTCGCGTCTGGCACGGGAGATGCTCTCGACGCCGGCGGGGAGCGACTCGAATGCAGCGTCGCTGCCGCTCTCGTCGCGCGGGTCGCTTGACTGGCTCTCGAGACTCCGGTTCGGCCGGGCCTCGGGCATCGCCGCCATGATGTCGCGCTCGGAGAATCCGGTGAGGGTTGCGAGCGATGCGACGACATAGCGCTTGCGGACGCCCGCGACGCTCTGGAATCCCAGATCGACGAGCTTGCGGAGAAGACCCTCGAGCAACTGCTGCTTGCCGGAGATCCCTTCCTTCGCGACATACTCCGCCCGGAAGCGGCGGACGAGGTACGCGAGGGAGTCGATCGAACCGTCGAGGGCCGCTCGGAAGGTCGCCGGTCCGTTCGGCTCGCGCAGCAGTTCGTCGGGGTCGAACTCGTCGGGCAACGCACAGACCTTCACATCGAGCGTCTCCTGGAAGAAGACCTCGACGCCGCGATCAGCGGCCCGCAGGCCCGCGCTGTCGCCGTCGAAGAGGAGGATGACCGTGTTGCAGAGCCGACGGAGCAACCGGGCGTGGTCGCGGGTCAGGGCGGTGCCAAGGGTGGCGACGACATTCGTGAAGCCAGCCTCGTGACAGGCGATGACATCGGTGTACCCCTCGGTCACGATCGCGGTGCCGCTCTTGATGATCGACTGCTTCGCAAGATGGATGCCGTAGAGCGAGCGGCTCTTGTGGAAGAGCGGCGATTCAGGGCTGTTCAGGTACTTCGGCTCGTCCTCGTCGCGGAGCTTGCGACCGCCAAAGGCGATCGGTCGGCCGAGGTCGTCGCAGATCGGAAAGACGAGGCGATGGCGCAGGAGATCAGACTGGCCGCTGGCGTTGCGGCGGACGACTCCGGCCTCGATGAAGGCCTCCATCGTCGGTGGCGCCTCCCGGCCGGTCTCCTTGGCGAGTTGGGTGCCGCGAGCGAGCGCAGCGGCGATGCCGTCGCGGCGATCAGGGGCGTAGCCGAGCTGGAAGGCTTCGATCATCGCCGGAGCGATGCGCCGACGGGTGACGACCTCCCGGGCGACGGTGCCCTCGTTCGGATCGGCAAAGAGCCGGCGGTAGAGCTTGAGGGCGAGAAGGTTCGCCCGATAGAGGTCCTCCTTCGAGACGCCACCGGTTCGCTCCGGTCGCTCGGACCGCTGCGTCAGCTCGATGCCCGCCCGAGCCGCGAGGAACTTCAGGGCTTCGATGAAGGACATCTTGTGGAAGTTCATCACGAAGTCGATGGCATTGCCGCCGACGCCGCAGGCGAAGCACTTGTAGAAGGGGGTGCCCTTGTGGGAGACGACGGCAAAGGAGGGCGAGCGGTCGTCGTGGAAGGGACAGAGCCCGACATGCTCGCGGCCCTTCGGGCGAAGGGCGACATGCTCGCTGACCAGCCCAACGAGATCGGTCGCGTCGAGGACGCGGTCGCGATCGGCATTGGGGGCGAAGACGGGCATGGGCGGAGCTCTGGAGCGGTGCTGAATCGGTGTGCAGATGGGGAGCGAAGTGCTGGCGGCAGGGGAGTTTCGGAAACCAAGTCATCGCCGATCGCGCACGGATGGTTCGACGGCGAAGAATGGCAACAGTCGCCGCATGGGCGACTGCATCCCGATCCACCGACGACGCGCGATGTGCTTGATGACCTGCGTGCGGGCTGAACGGCCCGAAGATTCGACTTGGGAGGAACTGCTATCGCGACAGGCAGCAAGGCGATCCCGGATTGAGCGCCCGACTGTTTTTCGCGTCCCAACTAGCTTTCGCATGACGATGCACAGCGTCGGCAGGCGTCGTGACTCCAACCCCAGAGGGGCTCTCGAGGGACTCTCGCGGGGCTTTCCCCTGTGCAAGGCCTTCAGGGAGCATCCCTGGGGGCTCTTGTGATCATCGTGCGATCATCGAGCGGAGTGTCGAAACGGCTCTTGCGCCGTGCCAGCGTGCGGATCGAAAGCGCGCAGGTCGAATAGGTTGTTCCGCTCGGAGCTTCCGCCCTCGCGAGGTGAATCGGCGAGGGTCTCGGGGCGGTGTGTCGTGACGAGGGAGAGGAGTTCCGTTCGCGCTCAGCGAGGAGCGATCGAACCAGCATCGGCAGCGACAGCGGAAGCCTATTACGAGAGATTCATCCGTCAACCGCCGAGCGGGAAGTTCGACGGTTTTCCGGAGAATACTCGTTGGTCTCCGGTTGACACCTACACCGACTGTCGTTCTCTGACCGAACGCGCCCCGATCGTGACGATCCCAATCGGGTGCGCCGTGGGCGGATCCAAGGTGATGAGAGGAGAAAACCGGCCGTCAAAGAAACCGACTCCCCGCATGGCAGGGAGTCGGTGGTGATTGCGTTGGCTGGGTTGCGTTCAGAAGGCCGGCGGGACTGATTGGCACCGAGGTGGTGTCCCCAGTTGGCCGCCAAGCTGGCCGTACTCAGACCGCTTCGCCGAGCTTCTTGCGGCGGGTGTAGGCGAACTTCCGCTTGATCGGCTTCGCGACGAGACCCTGACGGATCGCCCGAACGCTGGCCTTGATGCGGGTCGGCGTGCCGTCGATCACGGTGGTCACGACCTGCAGATTGGGCTTGAAGCGGCGGGGCTTGATGGACGTGGTCTTCACGCCGACGCCGCCAAGATACTTGGCCTTGCCGCGGTACTTGCAGATGTTGCCGCGACGGGTCTTCGCACCGGTGAAAAAGCAAACACGAGGCATCGTTGGGCTCCGAATCGGAAGCCGAGCAGTGTAGCCGCTTTCGACGCCGCGCCAAGGGGGACCGCTCGAAGAGTCGGGAGTTCCCCGTCAGTGTATGGGGCTAAGACCTACTTCGACGGTACGGCGAAGCCGGCGGCGGCCAAGACAAGCCGAAGCCCGTCGGAGTCCTCCTGCCCGAACCGGTGCGTGGCATGGCTGTCCAAGTCGATGACCCCGAGCAGCGGGCCTGGGCTGGCGGCTCGGGCAATCGGCAGGACGATCTCCGACGCGTCGCGTGGATCGCAGGCGACATACCCAGCGCCGAGGTCCCGTACATCGCCGACGACTCGCTCGGTGCGGCCGACAAACCCCTGGCCACAGACGCCATGAAGTCCGATCGGCGAGCACGCGGGCTTGTTCCGCGATGGCCCCAGGATCAGCTCGGTGACCGGGCCCTCCGCGGGCGACGGGAGGTAGAAGCCAACCCAGGAGACTTCAAGGGCGTTGAAGTCCTCCCAGATCGCATCGACCACGGCGCGCATCCGCGCTTCGATCGCGTCGTCCGGAAGGCCATGCGCCGCCCGGGCGACCCGCTCGGCGGAAGCGCGATACCGCTCCGCCAAGCGACCCCGGTCGATCCGCGAGGGCATCGGCTCCGCCATCCCGAAGCGTTCGCCAACCGCGATCGACACCTTATGCCGATTCCTTGGCGAGTCGACGAGCGATCTCAGAGAGCTGCTTCCGCCGCTCGATGGCATCCGCGTCGATCACATAGGTGACATTCGCGTTGTCCATCTCGGGAAGCTGATACATGAGATCGATCATCATCTCGTCCATCACCGCCCGCAGCGCTCGGGCGCCGGTGCGGCGGCGAAGAGCGCGATCGGAGATGAGGTGGAGGGCATCGGTCGTGAACTCGAGTCGCGCGCCTTCGAGCGAGAAGAGGTGCTGGTACTGACGGACCAGGGCGTTCTTCGGCTCGGTGAGGATCGAGATCATCGCGTCCATGCCGAGCGGCATGAGCGGACAGAGGACCGGGAGTCGGCCGACGAGCTCGGGGATCAGGCCGAACTCGAGGACATCCTCAGGGGTGATCTGGGTGAGGGCCTTCGCGTCCTCGGCGAGTCGGTTGTCGCCGGTGGTCACATCCTCGGTGAAGCCGATGCGACGCTTGCCGATGCGGCGTCGGATGATGTCCTCGATGCCGACGAAGCTGCCGCCGCAGATGAACAGGATGTGGGTCGTGTCCATCTGGATGTACTGCTGCTCGGGATGCTTGCGGCCTCCCTGCGGCGGGACATTCGCGACGGTGCCCTCGAGCATCTTGAGGAGCGACTGCTGCACGCCTTCGCCCGAGACATCGCGGGTGATCGAGACGTTCTGGCTGGTCTTGCCGATCTTGTCGATCTCGTCGATGTAGATGATGCCGCGCTGGGCGCTCTCGAGGTCGTAGTCAGCGCCCTGGAGGAGCTTCAGCAGGAGGTTCTCGACATCCTCGCCGACATAGCCGGCCTCGGTGAGCGTCGTGGCGTCGCCGATGGCGAAGGGCACATTGAGCACGCGGGCGAGGGTGCGGGCGAGGAGCGTCTTGCCCGTGCCCGTCGGGCCGACGAGCAGGACATTCGACTTGTCGAGCTCGACCGGGCAGTCCTCGTTCTCCGCCTGGGTCAGGCGCTTGTAGTGATTGTGGACCGCGACCGAGAGGGCCCGCTTTGCGGCCTCCTGGCCGATCACATACTGATCGAGGAATTCCTTGATCTGCCGCGGCGTCGGAATGCTGGAGAAGAGCGGACGAGCGCTCTGCACGCGCCGACGCTCCTGTCGGAAGATGTTCTGGCAGAGGTCGGTGCAGTTCGAGCAGATGTAGACATCGCCCGGGCCCTCGACCATCGGACCAACCTCGCGCGAGGTCTTGCCGCAGAAGGAGCAGGTGGTCACCTTTCGACCGCGGAAACCGCCGTCGCCACCGTTGCCGCCGCTCCCGCCGCTCCCGCCGGAACCGCCGCTTCCGCCAGAACCAGAACCGGACCCGGAACCAGAACCGCCGCCGGAGAGGTACTCACCCTCGCCGCGACGCTGTCGCGGGGGACCGCCGCCCGGCGGAACCGAGGGACCGCCGGTTGGCCCGCCGTGGGGAACGCCCGAGGAGGCGTCGGAGCGGGGTCGTTCGGCGTTGCGGCCGTTCGAAGACTGATTGGAGGAGCGGGAAGGCTGATTCGGCGACGGGGACGGACTGGTCATTGGGGCCCCAAGGAGGGTGTCGCGGCGCGCAGACTGGCCGGTCGAGACCGGAAGCGCCGTTCCGAGTGTATCGGGTCATGGGGAACCCGGGTTCAAGGTTTATACCCAAGCGGAGCGACCCCGCCTCACCCCAACGCTCCGCCTACCGGCGCTTCGGGTTGCGGCGACCCTCCGCGCCGTCGCGCTTGGGTATGAGCTTGTCCGCCATCGACTCCCGAGTCGGTCGGCTGGCGAGCATCGCCGCCTTCGCCCGGTCGAACTCCTCGTCGCTCATCTCGCCTTCACGGTGCATGCGACGGAGATCCTCGAGGGTGAAGCCCGCCAGGCCCGTTTCGTCCTTCGCACCGATCCGTCGACGCAACCACATCGCGAACAGACCGCCCGCGATGGCGATGACAAGCAGGACCAGAAGCGTCGGCCAGATCCGCTCGAAGAGGTCGCCCGCGCCGGACCCGCCACTGGCAACGAGCGAGCCCGTTGACGGGGCGCTCGCGACCAGTGCGGGCGACATCACGGCGAATGCGGGCACCTTCGATCAGGCCTTTCGGCGCTGCGCGTCGGCCTTGGCCTTCTCCTCGGCGCGGGCCTGGATTTCCTTGTTCCAGTCCTCGGCGGGCACATCGATGACGGTGGCCTTCTCGAGAATGCGGTCGGCGGTCTTCTGCTCGCGGATCTGCAGGGCGACATCGTTGATCGCGCCGGTGCGGATGAGCTGCTGACGGACCTGGTCGGCACGCATGCCCTGGCTCTGGGCGATCTGGTGGATGCGTCCGGCGACCTCCTGCTCGGTCACCGCGATATTGAACTGCTCGGCGACGCGGGCGAGGACGAAGAAGAGACGGAGGCGCGAACGGGCCTGATCCTCACTCTGGCCGCGCAGCTCGGCAAGCCGCTGCTCGACGGTGTTCTCGTCGATGCCACGCTGGAGGAGGTCAAGCCGCTGACGGGCGATCGACCGGGCGACCTGACGCTCGGAGAGCTTCTTCGGCAGCTCGAAGTTGATCTTCTCGAGGAGCCACTCGAAGACCTGCTCGCGCTGGGCAGCGACCTGCTCGGCGTCGCGGCGCTGCTCGAGGGCGAACTTCACCTGCTCGCGGAGGATCTGCTCGGTGCCGAGCCCGAACTTCTCGACGAGGGCCGAAACCTCTGCGGGGGTGATGCGCTCGGCGGCTCGGATCAGGTAGCTGATCGTGAGCTTCTTGCCGCGCACTTCCTCGCGCTCGTGATACTCGGGGCCGGTCGTCGTCACCTCGACGGTGTCGCCGGCCTTCTTGCCCAAGAGGGCCTTGTCGAGGTCGTCGATGAGGAGTCCAAGGAGCTGGCCCTTGCCCTCGTCCTCGAGCGCCGGCACGACGACGAGCGCCTGCTCGGTCTCGAAGAAGACGCCGTCGACGCCATCGACCCGCACCTCAGCGCGGCCGATCATGCGGTCGAGGTTCTGGAGCGGCTCCTCGATGCGGTTCGGCGTGCCCCAGCGGTAGCGCTGACGGAGGATCTCCTGATCGATGTGCTCGTCGGTGACATCGGCCACCGGCTTCTTGATCGGAAGGCCCTCGACCGAGGGCATCTCGAAGTCGGGGATGATCTCGACATCGACGGAGAACGCGAACGGCTTGTTCCGCTCGAGCTCGAGATCCATCGACTCCTTGGTGAGCTCGGGCTCGGTGACCGGGCGAATGCCCTTCTCCTCGATCGCCTTGGAGTAGGCGTCGGCGACGAGCTGGCTGCGCGTCTCCTTCAGGAGCGCGCCGCCGAAGCGCTTCTCAAGCAGCGCTCGCGGAGCCTTGCCCTTGCGGAAGCCGGGCATCGCGGTCTCGAGCTGGAGCGTGCCGAAGCTCGTCTCGATGCGGTCATTGACCGCGTCGGCCGGGATCGTGATGGTGATCCGGCGGGTCGTGGGGCTCGTCTCTTCGACGAGGACGGTGTTCGGCGTGACTTCGGTCGCGGTAGCCATAGGAGTAGGTCAAGCAAAATGAGGCGAAAGGCCGGGGAGTGTAACAGGAGGTCGGAGGCTGAGGGAAGAGGGGGCCAACGAACCCGCATCCGGGGGTTGACCGAGGGCGACCGGAGGGGTGCCCGCGTCGGGCGTCGGGGTGACGACAAGGCCCCGGGGAGTCGCCCCGGGGCCTTGTCGCGGTCGATGGAGCCCTGATGCCGGACGCGGGAGGGGCCCGACGCCGGCACCTGACCCGTCGCTCGGCTCAGCGGAGGAGGAGCATGTCCGCGTAGGTCGGCAGCGGCCAGAGGTCGTCGGGCATGTGGCGCTCGAGCTCGTCGCAGATCACCCGACACTTCTGCATCGCCGGGAAAAGCTCGTCCCGGATCTGCCGCATGTGCTTCTCGGCGTCCTCGATGTGCTTCGCCTCGGCCTTTTCGACCTCGGCGATCGAGGTACGGAGTTGGCTGATCCGGCCGACATGCTCGCGGAGGACCGCTTCGGAGTCGGGGCATTCGACGCCCGCGGCCTGCGAGCCCGCGACGGCGTCGGCAAGCTCCGACTGGTAGCGGAGGGCGGCGGGGAGGATCTGGGTGCGGACCATGGTCCCGAGGGTACGGCCCTCGATCCGCATGACCTTGATGTACTGCTCGACGAGGATCTCGAAGCGGGCCTTCAGCTCGCGCGGCGTGAAGACGCCGTACTTGGCGAAGAGATCCGCCGCCTTCTTCGACTTGAGCGCCGGCAGGGCGTCGGCGGTCGAGGGGAGGTTCGGCAGTCCGCGGCGGGCGGCCTCCTCGTGCCACTCCTTCGAGTAGCCGTTGCCGTCGAAGCAGACGCGCCGGTGCTTCTTCACGACCTCCTGGAGGATCGACTTCACCGCGGACTCGAGCTTCGCGGTGGTCGGATTCTTGCCGACCTTCTTCTCGAGCTGCGTCGCGATCACATCGAGGCTCTCGGCGATGATCGTGTTGAGGACCGTGTTCGGCCAGGCGACGGCCTGCGAGCTGCCGACCGCGCGGAACTCGAACTTGTTGCCGGTGAAGGCGAAGGGCGAGGTGCGGTTGCGGTCGCTCGTGTGCCGCGGAATCTGCGGCAGGGTCGTCGCGCCGAGATCGAGAGCGGACCCGTTCTTCGTGCGCTTCGTCTCGCCGCTCTCGAGCTGGTCGAGGATGTCGGTGAGCATGTCGCCGAGATAGATCGACATGATCGCCGGCGGCGCCTCGTTCGCGCCGAGGCGATGGTCGTTGTGGGCGCTGGCGATCGAGGCCCGCAGGAGATCCGCATACTGGTCGACGGCGCGGATCACCGCGCTGAGGAAGACCAGGAACTGCATGTTCGTGTGGGTGTGCTCGCGCGGGTCGAGCAGGTTGTGGCCGGTGTCGGTCGACATCGACCAGTTGTTGTGCTTGCCGCTGCCGTTCACGCCGGCGAAGGGCTTCTCGTGCAGCAGGCACTCGAAGCCATGCTTCGGGGCGAGCGTGCGGAGGACATGCATCGTCACCATCTGGTGGTCGGTGGCGACATTGGCGGCCTCGAAGGTCGGAGCGACCTCGTACTGGCCGGGGGCGACCTCGTTGTGACGGGTCTTCACCGGCACGCCGAGCTCGAAGAGGCGGGCCTCGACATCGGCCATGTAGGCGAGGACGCGTTCGGCGATCGAGCCGAAGTAGTGATCCTCGAGCTGCTGGCCCTTGGGCGCCGCCGCGCCGACGAGCGTGCGGCCGCAGATCGCCAGGTCAAGCCGCTGCTGCACGAGCTCGCGATCGACGAGGAAATACTCCTGTTCGACGCCGAGCGTGGTGATGACCTGCGAGACCCCGGCGTCGGTGCCGAAGATCTTCAGGACGCGGAAGGCCTGCTTCGAAACGGCCTGAATCGAACGGAGAAGCGGCGTCTTCTTGTCGAGCGCCTCGCCGGTCCAGCTCACGAAGGCGGTCGGAATGCAGAGCGTGCACTGATCGCCGGTGCGAAGGAGGAACGCCGGCGAGGTGCAGTCCCACGCGGTGTAGCCGCGGGCCTCGTAGGTGTCGCGAATGCCGCCCGAGGGAAAGCTCGACGCGTCGGGTTCGCCCTGGATGAGCTGGTTGCCGCTGAACTTCTCGATCGCGCTGCCGTCGCCGGCGACGGAGAGGAAGGCGTCATGCTTCTCGGCGGTGGTGCCGGTGAGCGGCTGGAACCAGTGGCAGTAGTGCGTCGCGCCATGCTCGATCGCCCAGTCCTTCATCGCGCTGGCGACGGTGTTCGCGATCGCGGGATCAAGCGCGGTGCCGAACTTGATCGTGCGCTGGAGATTCATCGACACATCCGGCGGGAGACGCTTGAGCATCACATCCCCGGAGAAGGTCATCGATCCGAAACGGTCGGAAGCGCGATAGGGCGTGGTTGCGGTGTCGATGGGCATGGCGGTGGTGGAGCGGCGGGGCATGGTGGGAGATCGAGCTCGAGGCTGGGGCGTCCGCTCGTCGCGAACGCGGTGTTTCGACCAAGGAGGCGATTATCGGCCGGGCTCCGGCCCGACGCAAGGCGATGCATCGGGCGAATGGGCACCGAACCGCAGGAAAACCGGCGATCCACTGCGCATGTGGGGCGGATGTTGGGCGGATGGGGGCCCGGAAGGGCCTCCCGGCTCGCCCGCGGCCGTCGCGGCGCCTCGCCGGTCAGCCAAGCACCTGGCGGCGCCGGGTCACATAGTCCCAGACGACGAAGCGATCGAGGTCGGATCCGCCGGCGAAGAGCACGCGGCCGCGCGTCGACTCGGCCATCCGGTGGGCGAAGCGGACATCCTCCTCCGACTGGCTCCAGCTCGGGAGCAGGATCACATTGAGGACGATCCCGTCGCGGCGGCAGCGCTCCGCCTCGCGGAGCGTGGCGTCCTCGGTCCGCGGATCGGGCGGATAGAGCATGAGAAGCTGATCGCCCTCGACATGCGCGGTCGGAAGCCCGTCGGTGAGGAGGATGATCTGCCGGTTCGGTGTGTCGCGCGCGGCGAGCAGGCGCCGGGCAAGTTCGAGCGAGCGCTGAATATTCGTGAAATGAAGCGGCAGATCGAGTTCGGTGATCGACGGGTCGCTGAGGTCAGCGCGGAGCCGGACGACCGGCTCCCGGATCGAGACCGGCTTCGGCATGAGTTCCGCGATCTCGCCGGCGCTTCGCCGCTTCGCCAGCGTGTACATCTCGATGAACTCGAGATGGTCGCCCGGATACTCGCGGCGGATGAGTCCGTCGAGGGCGAGACTCATCTTCTTCACGGCGACATATTGGCCGCCATGGCGCATCGAGCCCGACATGTCGAGGATCATCGCCGTCGCGCACTTCGGCGTGTTGCGGGTCCGGTGCACCTCCATGTCGTCGGAGCGGAAGCGCACGCGGCCGCCGACCGACGCGCGGCCCTCGCGGCGATGGCGAAGCATCGCGTTCACCATCGTCTGCGGCAGGTCGAGGTGGGCGGGGGAGTCGCCGAACTCATAGGGCCGCGTCGACGGGAGCTCGACCGCACCCTCGCCGAGCACGCGTCCCTGGTGACGGCCGCTGCGCGAGGCCTGGAGGTCGCCGAAGATGCGCTCGAGGAGCCGCGACTGATAGAGCCGCATGGCCTTCGGCGTGAGGCGCAGGCCGTCGGGCGTCGACTCGAAGCCCTGCTCCTCGGCCAGGCGCGAAAGGAGTTCGTTCACCTGCCGCTGGATGCCGCGCAGGTTCTCGAGGTCGCCCTCCTCGGCGAATCGGGCGAGCGCGTCCATGTCGATGATCGCCGGCTTCGCGTTCTTCATCGCCTCGCGAAGCTGCTTGAGCAGCCGCTCGATCGTCTCGAGTTCCTCCTTGACCTCGACGGCCCGCTCGATCGAGAGGCGCTCGCGTCCGGTGAAGGTCCATCGGGCGTGCAACTGTTCGACCTCGTAGCGCAGGGCGATGTCGCGAAGGAGCGGCAGCAGCGAGCGTGCGAAGGGTGAGGACTCGTCGAGCCGACTCCACAGCCGTTCGAGAACCGGAATGTTCTCCTCGGCGAGCGCTCGGGCGAACTCGTGCGCGAAGCGCTTGCCGAGTTCGGGCGGGGCCTCGAGTGCGGCGTGGCTCGCGACGCGCCGCTCCGCATCGTCGCGCACGGCGCGCGTCTCGTAGGTCTCCAGAAGCTTCCGCCTGCGCTCCTCCAACATCGCGATCAGCGCCGCGAGCGAAGGGCCGAGGCCGCGAATCTGCGAGGGATCGAGCCGAATCGCGTCGGCGAGCTCTTCAGCAGTGAATCGCCGCGGACGGCCGTAGGCGAGGAGGTGATCCATCGCACCGCTCACGAGATCGGGCGGCGTCTCGTTCGGCGAGCCGAAACGAACGGGGTCGTAGCCGAGATAGGCGTGGATGAGCGGCATGCGGATCGGTCCGGCAGACTGTCAGCGCATCAGCAACGAAACTCGGTCCGTCCGCGGCGCTCGGTGCGGGAGATGCGGTCGGTCGCCCAGAGGCCGGCGAGGACGAACTCGACGCAACTCGCCCGCACCGCGTCGCTCTCCGCAGCGTTGACCTCAAAGGCCTTCTCCCAGACCGGCGGAATCTGGCTCACCCGATCGGCGTAGGCCTTCGACGGCAGCATGTCGCCGACCTCGATGCGCATGCCCTTGCCGAAGATGGCCGCGATCTCGTCGAGGCCGTGGCGACTGACATACTCCTCGAAGACCGTGCGCACCGCCTCGGCGACGAGCGCCTCGAGCACCTGCGACTCGCCCATCTGGTGCGTGCCCATCAGGTCAAGCTCGAGCTTGCCGGCGGCGCTCGCCCGCAGGTGGGCGAGGTCGCTGATCCGCGGGACCGCCGGGCGCTCGCCGAGACGAATGCCCCGCAGCCTCGCCGAACTCACCATCGTGCGGTAGTTCGCTGCGCTGAAGCGGGCGCTCACCCCCGAGGCGTGGTCGACGAACTTCGACTTGCGGGCCGCGACCGAGATCTCCTCGATCACCTCCTCCATGAAGGGGGGAACGAGCACCGGCCACTCGCCGCCGAGATCGAGGTCCGACTCCTGGCGCGTGATGGCGATGCCGGTCGCTCGATCGAGCGGATAGTGCGTCTGGACCGTCGAGCCGATGCGATCCTTGAGCTGCGGGATCACCTTGCCCGACCGGTTGTAGGTGCTGGGGTTCGCGCTGAAGAGGACGCAGACATCGAGATCGAAGCGAATCGGATAGCCGCGGATCTGGACATCGCGCTCTTCGAGAATATTGAAAAGCCCGACCTGCACCTGCTCGTCGAGGTCGGGCAGTTCGTTCATCGCGAAGATGCCCCGATGCATGCGCGGGATGAGTCCGAAGTGGAGCGCTTCCTCAGCGCCCATGCTCGTTCCGTCGGCGAGCTTCGCCGGATCGATCTCGCCGAGGACATCAGCGAACTTCGTGCCCGGCGCGAGCCGCTCCGCGTAGCGCTCGTCACGGTGCCACCACGCGATCGGGAGTTCGTCGGCGGAGCGCGTCGCGAGCGCCCGCCTTCCCTGGGCGGTGATCGGCCGGTAGGGATCCTCATGCACGGGACAGCCGGGAAGGTCCAGGTAGGGGAGCCACTCGTCGAGGAACCGCGGCAGCATCCGCATCAGGCGACTCTTCCCCTGGCCCTTCTCGCCGAGGAAGAGGATGTCGTGGCCCGCCAGGATCGCGTGGAGCAACTCCGGGATCACCGTGTCGTCGTAGCCGGCGATTCCGGGGAAGAGCGGCTCGCCGCTCGCCAGCGCTGCGATGAGATTCGACCGGAGTTCCTCCTTGACGCTTCGCGAGCGCCATCCGGCGGCGCGGAGCGCGGCGAGCGTGGTCGGCCGGCCGGAGGGGGCGGACGGCGAGCATGCGGACAGGGACGCTGGCATGGCGGTGGTCATGGGTGGGCACCCGGGCTGTGGGGAATGCCGACTGTAGGCACTCCTGCGAGTTCGCGCCGCACAATGCCGATGAAACTGGCTTCCTCCACGCATGCTGCTCGCCCAGGCCCACTCCTTTGCCCAACAGGCCCGACTCGCGATCACGCTCGCCTGGGTCGCCGGCTACACGAATGTCGTGACGCTCCTCCTCTGCGGGCATGTGACCTCGCATGTCTCGGGAACGACTTCCGATCTCGGGCGCGGGGCGGTCGAGGCGATGCGCGGGACGGCGGGCGCATGGTCCCTGACCGGCTTTGCCCTCTACCTCGTCGTCACCTTCCTCGGCGGGGCGATGATCTCCGGCGTGATGACGGAGCTCGGCAAGCGCGGGGCGTGGGAGTCGATCTATGTCCTTCCGGTCGGCTTTGAGGCGGCGCTTCTGGCGACCTTTGCGGTGCTCTTGCAGTGGGGCGGGGCGCTCTCGGCCGATGTTGCGACCGGGCCGCCGCTGAACGCGGGATGGTGGCTCTACGGCCTGACGGGCATTGCGTCGGTCGCGATGGGCGTGCAGAACGCGACGATCACCCGCATCTCGAGCGGCGTCGTCCGCACCACGCATGTCACGGGCGTCCTCACCGACCTCGGACTCGAACTCGTGCAGTGGCTCGAGTGGCTGTGGGATCGTCGACGGCTCGGCGGCGGCCGTCCTGACGCCGGCTTCCTGCGAAGCGTCGGCAACCACGCGACCTCGCGTCGGCTGCTGCTCCTGCTGTCGATCCTCGCCAGCTTCGCCCTCGGCGCCGGACTCGGCACCATCGCCTTCGACCATGCCACCAGCATCGCGATGTATCCGCCGGTCTTCTTTCTCGCGTGGATCGTCTACTCCGACATCGCCCAGCCGATCGCCGAGATCGAACCGAGCGAACTCGTCACCCGCGACGGGCTTCGGCTCCCTGCGAGCGTCGTCGTCTTCCATCTGCGCCGCGATGCGGTGCGCGGTGCGCGCGGCGCTCATCGCCTACCGAACCTGCTGGCGTGGGCCGAGCGACTGCCCGATTCGGTGCGCGTCGCGATCCTCGATCTCGATCAGGTGACGGATCTGGATGAGGACGCCGCGGCCGAGATCCGCGCCGCGTTGGCGCGTTTCGCCGTCGAGGGGCGTCATCTCCTCGTCGCCGGCGTCTCCCGCGAGCAGTACGAACTGCTTCGCCGCGGTGCGGGTGATCTGCTCCATCCGGAGAACGCGTGCACGGATCTCGAGATCGCCGTCGCTCGCGGACTCAACATCGCCGAGGATCTCGAGACGGGCGCGATCAGCTCCGCCGGGCATCCTCGAAGAACGAGGTCGTCCGGGTGATGGACGGGCCGTGGGCGTGGCCGCCCCGTTCGGCCTTGCGATGATCGGCCTGGCGCAGCCAGCCCTTCCGCCAGAAATAGCCGAGCAGCACGAACGCGATCAAACCCATGATCGCGAGAGCAACTGGATATCCATAGCGCCACCGTAGTTCCGGCATGCGTTCGAAGTTCATGCCGTAAATGCCAGCGACGAAGGAGAGCGGAATGAAGATGGTCGAGATGATCGTGAGCACGCGGAGGATGTCGTTCACGCGATTCGACGCGCTCGTCACATAGAGATCGGTCAGGTTCTGCGCCGCGTCGCGATAGGCGTCGAGAATGTCGACGATGCTGCCGAGGGCATCATGCGTCTCGCGGAGGGCGAGGTAAAGATCGGGTCCGCAGGCGAGTTCCGCCTGGCCCGCTCCCGACCAGCGACGATTGGCGTAGAAGAGCGTCTCGATCGACTCGCGCAGCGGCACGACGGCCCGTCGAAGGCCCCGCAGGTCGCGTTTGGCGGCGTGGATGCGGTGGATGAGCCCAGCGCTCGGACGGGCGATGAGACGGGTCTCGAGCTGTTCGAGCCGCGTGCCGAAGCGATGCAAGACATCCTGATAGCTCTGGCAGACGCTCTCGGCGAGCGCGTGCAGGAGGAAGGGCATGGTGCGACTCCGAAACGCAGGATCGCCGCGGAGGCGATCGCGCGTCGGATCGAAGCAGTCGCCCGGGCGATCCTGGACCGTCGCAAGCCAGCCGTCCCCGAGCAGCACATCGACCTTCTCGAAAATCAGGAGATGATCGACATGGACGACTTCCATAATAATGTGAGCGCAGGACGGGAACTCGTCCACGCTCGTGCGATGGGCGTGCGAGCGAAGGATGTCGGCGGACAGCGGGTGGATCGGCATCGCCCCTGCCAACAGGCGGGCGATCTCATCGCGATCGCTCCCTTCGATGTCGAGCCAGAGTCGGCGACCGCGCTCGCGGGCTTCGGCGATCGCCGGGCCGATGGACGCGCCGTCGAGGGCCCGCTCCTCGCAGCCGCTCTCGTCGTAGAGGTGGGCCGTGATGCGGAGGGGATGGGCAGCGGAACTTCCCCGCGCGGGTCGCTCGTCCGAGTTCGCCATGAATGCCATGAACGCCATTCTGACGAATCGCACGCCGTCTGCTTGCCGGCCGGTCGCGCGGTCAGCCCCACGAGCCGAGGAGGAGCGCAATGTCCGTCGCGGTGACGCTGCCGTCCCCGTCGAGATCGGCGAAGCAGGGATCATCGGGAGGACAGGGGCCCCAGGCCCCGAGCAGGACCGCCAGATCCGAGGCGAGCACGCGACCGTCGCCGTCGAGGTCGCCCGGGAACGCAGCGGCCGTGGCCTTCGCCGCATCGATGAGGCCCCAGCCGGTGAGCGTGTCGAAGCCGGGGTCGCCGATGTCGCGGGCGGTCTCGGTGAGGATCGCGAGCACCTCGTCGGGGGTCAGCGCCGGATTCCGCGAGCGGATGAGCGATGCGACGCCCGCGGCATAGGGCGACGCGAAGGATGTCCCGTTCAGGAAGACATAATCACCGCTTGCGTAGCCATCGGCGCCGGTGCGGTCGGTCGAATAGATCGCCTCGCCCGGAGCGAGGAAGGCGAGCTTGGGGCCGAATGCGGAGAAGCCGGTCTTCGTGCCGTACGGGCCCGCAGCTCCGACGGCGATGACCGAATCGAGACTCGCCGGAAAGGAGATCGCGGTATTGCCGGTGTTTCCCGCCGAGGCAAAGTGGATCATGCCGGCGGCACGCGTGGTGGCGTACGCGGTCGCGACGGATTGGGAATTCAGTCCGAATGCGTTGCTGTTGTTGGTGATGCGATGCCCTGCGACGAAGGCCCAGTTGAGGGCGTTCGCCGTCCACGCGTAGGTTGCCGTCCAGTCGCCGTCGCACGCGCTCGTCGAGACGAAGCAGCGGGCGGAGCGCGACGGCGAGCCCGGGGCGCTGCCGATGGTGCCGAGCGCGTTGTTGAGCCTCGCCGAAACGCAGCCAGCGACAGCGGTGCCATGGTTGTCGCAGGCGTTCATCGGTTCGCCGCCGGGGATTCCGTTCGGCGCTCCCGTCGTGAAGTCGCGGCCGGTGACAACCAGGAGATCCGGATGGGCGAACTGCACGCCGGTGTCGATGACGACGACCGTGGCTGCGCTACTTCCGGCGGTGAGCGTCCACGCGTCCGGGGTGCCCATGTCGAAGCCGATCACGCCGCCGCCCTGTCCGCTGTTCAGGTGTCCCCAACAGAAGGGAAAGCCCGGATCGTTCGGCAACTCCGTCGAGCGGCCGGTGAAGCGCATGTTCGGTTCGGCGAACGCAACACACGGATCGGCGCTGAGCGCTGCGACCGCAGCGAGCACCGCATGGCCGTCATCGACGCGGAGGTCGACCAGCACCAGGCCGGGAATCGCCTCAAAGCGCTGTACGCCGTGGGGGACGCCGCGGGTGATCCCCTCGAGCGACGCGAGGATGCGGGCTTCATCCGCCTCCGTCGCGTGGTCTGCGAATCGAATCAGAACCGCCGCTTCGGGCCAGGCGATCCCGCCGAGCCGATCGACGAACGCAGGCGCGGTGTAGGGCGAGGCGCCGATCGCCTGAAGCACGCGCGCGTCACGCGCCGCCGGCGTTCCGAGGCGCACGAGAAACGCAGTGGGGACGCCCGTCCGCTCGAGTCCCGGAAGCGCCGCGGGAGCAGTCAGCGACTCGAAGACAAGTCCTCCGGCCGCGGGCAGCGGACCGTCGAGATCCCGGACGCCGAGTGTCCGAGCGTCGTGGGCATCGAAGCGAGCGAGGATCGCCTGTCCACGCCGAATGGGTTCGATGGGATCGGGCGGATCGGGGGCTTCGCGCGCCGAAGCGTCGAGCGTCTCAGCGGCAGGCGGGGAACTCGCATCTGCGGCCGAGAGAAGGAGGAGTGATGCGGCGATCGACGCCACGCCCGCGGCGCGTGTTCGGTGCGGGGAGCGGGGGGACGAAGATCGATCCTGTTGGCGGGGGGCGTGCATCAGGCTCGGTCGGACTCGAGGATTGGCGCCAGCAGGGCGCCAGCACGGCGCCAGCACGGAGAAGCACGGCGAACGCGCTCGGGGTGGGTGAAACTAGCCGAGATTCCGGGGGTGGTGTAGCGCCGAGTTGCCACTTCGCGCCTCTTGGTCGTCGAACCGTGCTCACGGTGGCGGTGCGTGGGTCAGGAACGAGAGGGCGAGCAGTCCGCGAACGGTCCACCCCGCGGTCCGTAGCCAGTTGGTCCGCACGAGACGATGGTGGACCATGGGGTCGAAGCCCCGGCTGAGGCGCTCGTGGCAGGGGACCGATATTGCAAAGGTCACGATCCAGATCACCACGAGGAGCGCCGCACCGACCGCGAGCGGCGTGAGCAGGTGAGCGATGGGACCCTCGGGAGCACGCCACGACGCGACCAGCAGGAGGACCGCCGTCGCCGCCTCGATGAGCATGAGCGGAGCGACGACCCAGGTGATGCGGCGCATGTGGCCCTGGTGAAAGGCGAGAAATCCCGCCGAAGGCACCGCGGCGAAGAGCGGGTACTGGACGACCTGAATGACCCAGATGAGTCCCACGAGGGCGAGCGTCGCGCCGGCGTGAGCCACCATCAAGAGCGAGATCAAGAGCGGGATGATGAGCGTGAGGTCAACCATGCGATGAGCCGCTTCTATCGTCGCGACGGCCCGATCCGATGCACGCTCGGCGCGAATGCGCGTCATCGCTTGCGTCGCGTCACGGAACGACGATCGATTCGAGCATGCCCGTGGCGGGCGTGTAGATCGCCACCGTCGTCGGTCGGGCGCGGTGCAGCGCTCCCGGGTTGATCAGCCGAATGCCGCCGACGATCGCATCGGAGCGCTCGTGGGTGTGGCCGTGGAACAGCACATCCACCTTGGCGAGGTAGAGACGCTCCAACTCCTCGACCAGATGGCCGTGGGTGAAGCCGAGGCGCTGGCCGCCGATTTCAAGAATGCCGCCGGGATGATGGACATGCAGGCCGATGTCGCGGGCGTAGCCGTCGAGCGATCGGGGGTCGTCGCAGTTACCGAAGACGAGATGGCATTCAAGCCCGGCGAGTTCGTCGAGCACGCCATCACCAACATCGCCGAGATGGAGAAAGAGCGTCACCCCGCGTTCCTGCAACAAGGCGATCGCGCGGCGCACGCGCATCGCCTGACCGTGGCTGTCGGAGAGGAGGCCGATGGAGTCGCCAGGCGGAGCTCGCCCGTCTGGGGGGCGGTCGCTTTGGGAGGCTGTTGGCCCGCCGGTCATGTGGATGATGGATCCCCCGGGTTCAGCCTCAATCGGCTCAGGCGGCACCTCCGCGATTCGGGGGCGACGACGACGTCGAGGCGGCAGAGGAATGCTATCCGCGGGTATGGCTGCTGGCCCGGCGATGTCCACGCGCTTTCCCGGGTCCTCCCCGGGTGACGGGGCTCGCGGATACCCTGCGCAACCCCATGTCCGCCCAGCCATCGTCGACCGGTCCCGTCACGCGCTTCGCCCCAAGCCCCTCCGGCCATCTCCATGTCGGCGGTGCGCGGACGGCGCTTTTCTGTTGGGCCTACGCGAAGGGCCGCGGCGGTGCCTTTCTGTTGCGCATCGAGGACACGGACCAGAAGCGGTCGAGCGACGCCGCGAGCGTCGGATTCCTGAAGGATCTCGACTGGCTTGGCATCGACTGGAACGAGGGGCCGACCTTCACGCGGCCCGACGGTCGGGTCGTCGGCGGCGGGGATCACGGTCCCTACTTCCAGAGCGAGCGGCTGGATATCTATAACGGGCTCATCGCCAGGCTCATCGCCGAGGGCAAGGCGTATTACGCATTCGACACCCCCGAGGAGCTCGACGCGAAGCGGAAGGCGTCGCTCGCCGCGAAGCTGCCCTATCGCTACGACCGTTCGGCGCTTCGCCTCTCCCCCGATGAGGTGGCCGCGAAGCTTGCGGCGAAGGTTCCCGCGGTCGTGCGGGTGAAGGTTCCGGCCGGATCGATCACGATTCGCGACGAGATCCTCGGCGAGGTGACGCTCCCCGAGGGCGAGGTCGACGATTTCGTGATCCGCAAGGTCGACGGCTTCCCGACCTACCACTTTGCGGTCGTCGTCGACGACGAGCTGATGGGCGTCACGCATGTCCTCCGCGCCCAGGAGCATTTTACGAATACCGCAAAGCACATGGTGCTGCAGGATCTCCTCGGTTACCGGCGACCGGTATACGGGCACCTTCCGATCATCTGCAATCCGGACGGCAGCAAGATGAGCAAGCGCGACAAGGACAAGGCCCTGCGTGCCGCCGTCGTCGCCAAGGGGTTGAGCGCTCCGCCGACCGGGACGGTCTCGCAGGAACGATGGACGACCTGGCTCGGGGACAAGAATGTCCAGCTCGACTTCGACGACGCCCAGCGGGTCGCCGAGGCTCTCGATGTCGCTTTGCCCGAAATCAATGTCGATGACTTCCGCCGCTCGGGCTATCTGCCCGAGGTCATCTGCAACTTCCTCTCCCTGAACGGCTGGTCGCCGGGGGAGAACCTCGAGAAGTTCGACAACGACTTGCTGAAGGCCCGATTCGACCTGCCCCGCGTGCAGAAGACGCCGGCCAAGTTCGATCGCATGAAGATCCTGGCCTTCAACTGCGATGCGATCACGGCCATGGATCGCGAACGGTTCGTCGCCCTGGCGAAGGCCCACGGCGAGCGATATCACCCGGAGTTCCTCGCTCGCCTCACCCCCGAGCAGTTCCGGATGCTGGCCGACGCGAGTCACGAGCGGAGCAAGACCCTGGACGATCTCTACCGCGGCAACCGCTGGCTCGTGACCCCGGACGAGCGGTTGGTCTGGGAGGAGTCGAAGAATGTCCGCAAGGCGATGCTCGACGGCTCGCCCCGCGGGATCGACACGCTTCGCTCGGTCTTGCCGCTTCTGACGGCGATCGCTGACTGGAAGGCTGCGTCCATCGAGACGGTGTTGACCGGATTCGTGACAGCCACCTTCGGCGAGGGCCAGATGGGCAAGGTCGCCCAGCCCCTCCGCGTGGCCGTCACCGGCGGCACGGTCAGCCCGCCGATCTTCGACACCCTCGCCATCCTCGGAAAGGCGAGCGCGATCAGGCGGATCGAGCGGTGCCTGGCGACGCTCGGCGCGGGGGCCTGAACCGCGGATCGGACCGGCGGAAAGCCTGCCGGCAACAGCTTGCCCCAAGCCACGGCTTCGGGTAGGCTTCCCCGCTCTGATCTCGTCATGGGCCATTGGCGCAGCTGGCTAGCGCGCTTGCATGACACGCAAGAGGTCACTGGTTCAAGTCCAGTATGGCCCACTTCGCAGGCCGCCCTTTGGGGCGGCCTGCTTCGTTCTTGCTTGAGCGCTCCGTAGCGCCCTTCGGGCGCACACTCGCTTTGGCGCGAGGGGAGTTGGCGCACACTCGCTTTGGCGCACTGGTGTAGGCGCGCGCGGCGTTGGGCAGTGTCCGCTGGGCTTGCGGCAGCGCGTGGCGCTTGCCTCGCGGGTATCAGGCAGATGCTCTACGCTCGCTTGGTTTGGCGCTGGCGGATCCGTGCAATCGGGAGCGGGGGCACCTTGGGGAGGGAACGGTGACGGGATTGTCCGTGTCGTCCCGCCGTCGCCGTTGGGGTTCGTTCGCCTTCCCGTGTGGCGGACTTCCCCTATATTCCTCCTCTGTCGCCGGTTGTCGCCGCCCGTGGTCCTCTTGCGCCGCGGGGTCGGGCGAACGCAACCCCTCGTGACTCCATCCACCATGCGCTTCCCATCCATCGCCTCTCTCGCCTCGTCCGCAGCCCTTCTCACGCTGGCCCTCTCGTCGGCGATCGCCGCGGCGGCGAGCGTCGCGGCGCCGCAGGCCGCGTCGAAGTCGCTCAAGATCGTCTCGAGCCTCCCCCGCACCGGCTCGGCCAACGCCCAGACCACGACCATGGTCAACGGCATTCGCATGGCGATCGAAGAGGTTGGCGGCTCGATCGACGGCTATGAAATCCTCTACGAGGACTGGGACGACGCGAGCCCGCAGCGGGGCAACTGGGATCCGCAGGTCGAGGCGGCCAACGCCAACAAGGCGGTGAAGGACAAGTCGATCGTCGGCTACATCGGGACCTTCAACTCCGGAGCGAGCAAGATCTCGATGCCCATCCTGAACAAGGAAGGGCTCGTGATGGTCAGCCCGGCCAACACCTATCCCGGCCTGACCAAGCCTGGCACCGGCGAGAAGAACGAGCCGAAGGTCTACCGTCCGAGCGGCAAGATCAACTACTTCCGCGTCGTGCCGACCGACGATTTGCAGGGCTCGGTCGCAGCGGAGTGGGCCAAGGAACTCGGGGCCAAGAAGGTCTTCATCCTGCATGACCGCGAGCTCTACGGGAAGGGCATCGCCGATGTCTTCCAGAAGCGATCGAAGGAGATCGGCCTCGAGGTCGTCGGCTACGAGGGCATCGATCCGAAGGCGGCCAACTACAAGGCCCTCGTGACCAAGATCGCCTCCTCCGGCGCCGAACTCGTCTACTTCGGCGGCACGACCCAGAACAACGCCGGGCAGATCGCAAAGGATCTCCGGGCCGGCAATGTCCAGGCTCCCTTCATGGTGCCGGACGGCTGCTTCGAGACGGCGTTCATCGACGCGGCCGGCGCCGACAACCTGAACGGCAAGACCTACATCACCTTCGGCGGACTTCCCGCCGACAAGCTCACCGGCAAGGGCGCCGAGTTCCGCGCCGCGTACATCAAGAAGTACGGCACCGAGCCGGAGGCCTACGCGGTCTACGGATACGAGGCGGCGCGGGTGCTGCTCGACGCGATCGATCGCGCGGAGTCGAAGGACCGTGAGTCGATCCGGGCCGCTGTCGCAGCGACGAAGGACTTCGTCGGCGCCCTCGGCACCTGGAGCTTCGACGAGAACGGCGACACCACGAACCGCATCATGAGCGGGCAAACCGTCAAGGACGGCAAGTTCGAGTTCGTGAAGGTGCTCGGCGGCGCGAGCGCCGGCTAACCAAGCATCAGCCGCTCGCCGCGATCCTCACCGCCCACCCGACCTTCCGGCATCGACCACGGAGCCCCCGCAGCATGGAGTTGGACCTCCAGTACCTGCTCCAACAGCTCGTCAACGGCCTGTCGAACGGGATGATCATCGCGCTCATCGCGATCGGTTACACGATGGTCTACGGGATCATCGAGCTGATCAACTGGGCCCATGGTGACCTGTGCATGCTCGGGGCGTTCTTTGCCCTCACGCTCATCGGGGCGCTCGGCATCGAGGCGTGGGCCGGTCCGATGGGTGCGCTCGGCGTCGTCCTGCTCCTCCTGTCGACGGCGGCCTTCTGCGGAACGCTCAATGTCTGCGTCGACCGCGTCGCCTACCGGCCGCTCCGCAAGGCACCGAAGCTGACGCTTCTCGTCACGGCGATCGGCGTCTCCTTCATCCTCGTGAACATCGGCCTCTTCTGGGGCGGCCTTCCGATGGAGGTCTTCTCGGGCGGCGTCGCCGCCGCGGCCCCGAAGAACTTCCCATCGATCGTGCCCGCGACGCCGATCATCGGCGGCGAGCCAGGCTCGGTCACGGTGACCCTGCGCGACATTCTCATCGTCGGCGTCACCCTTCCGCTCATGGCAGCGCTCTGGTGGCTCGTGCGGCGCACGAAGCTCGGCAAGGCGATGCGCGCGGTCGCCCAGAATCCCACCGCCGCGAGCCTGATGGGCATCAACACCGATCGGGTCATCGGCGCGACCTTCTTCATCGGCGGGGCGCTCGGCGGCTTCGGCAGCGTGATCTACGCGATCAACAACGGGACGATCGGATTTCAGCTCGGCTACCGCGCCGGCATGGACGCGTTTACCGCAGCCGTGCTGGGCGGCATCGGCAGCCTTCCCGGCGCGGTCCTCGGCGGCATCCTGATCGGCGTCATCCGCGCCCTCTCGGATGGCTATCTCGAGGCCCGCTGGACGCCCACGCTGGTGTTCGCGATTCTCATCCTGATCCTGATCTTCCGCCCCTCCGGACTGCTTGGCCTCAAGGCGAAGGAGAAGGTCTGAGCGATGCGCACACCGCCTCTCCAGCCCGGCCAATCGGTGATCTCGACGCGGAGTCGAGGCTCGACGCGACTTGACCTCATCCTGCTCGTCGCTGCGCTCCTCCTTCCGATCGCGGATTGGCTGCTCGGTCAGGTCTGGCAGAGCACCGGGCTCATCGATCCGATGAAGTCGATCTTCATCTACGCGATCCTCGGTCTAGCCCTCAATGTCGTCACCGGCTTCACGGGACTTCTCCATCTCGGCGTCGCGGCGTTCATGGCGATCGGCGTCTATGCCTTCGCCATCCTGACCGCTGACATCTATCCCTTCCAGCTCGGCTTCTGGCCAGCGCTCTTCCTCACCCTGCCGATCGGCGCAGCGGCCGGTTTCCTGCTCGGCGCGCCGACGCTTGGATTGCGCGGCGACTATCTCGCGATCGTCACGCTCGGGTTCGGCGAGATCGTTCAGGATGTCCTCAAGAATCTCGACACGATCACCAAGGGAACGCAGGGCATCAATCCGTTGCCGCCGCCGGTCGTGCCGCTGCCGGCGTCGATCGCCGAACGGCTCGGCGCCTCCGGCGGCTGGTATGAGTTTCAGGCCGACACGCCCGTTCCCTGGTACTACCTCTATCTCTTCTTCCTCGCGATCGTCGTCCTGGCGAACCGAAACCTCGAGCGATCGCGCATCGGACGGGCGTGGATGAGCGTGCGCGAGGATGACCTCGCCTCGAAGGCGATGGGCATTCCGCCGGTGAAGACCAAGCTTGTCGCCTTCGCCACCACCGCCGCGATCGCCGCCTTCGCCGGTGGCCTCTGGGCCAGCTCCCTCAGCTCGACGGGCGAGCCGGCGAACTACGATTTTCAGGTCTCGATCCTCGCCCTCTGCATCGTCATCGTCGGCGGCATGGGCAACATTTCCGGCGTGCTCGTCGGCGCGTTCGTGATGATCGGGGTGAACGACATCGTCCTCCAGAAGCTCTTCGGCTGGATGCAGACGCAGGGGCTTACCTCGACGGGGAGCGTCTTCGGCAGCCCGAACAACTGGAAGTTCCTGCTGTTCGGCCTGGCCCTTGTCCTGATGATGCGATTCAAGCCCGATGGCCTGGTCCCCGCGCGGATGGCCCGCGGCGGCCAGCCCGCGGCGCGAAAGGCCGAAAGCCCGCGTGCCGGAGGGGCGGCGTGAGCGGAGGCCCCTCGCGAACGGTGCCCCGGTCCGGGGCGGGCGATCAGCCGCCGATCCTCACGGTCGATGGCGTCACCATGCGCTTCGGCGGACTCGTCGCCAACGAGGATGTGCGCTTCTCGGTGCGCGAAGGGGAGATCTTCGCCGTCATCGGACCGAACGGGGCCGGGAAGACCACGCTCTTCAACGCCATCACCGGCATCTACCAACCGACCGCCGGTCGCGTCCTCTTCCGCGGCGCGGAGATCATGCGGTCCTTCGGCGCGAGCGTGGTCGCCCAGACGGTCATGGTCGCCCTCGCCACCGCGCTCGGGCTCGTCGTCGCCCTCAACATCAACGAGTTCTGGGCGGGGAGCGTCGATAAGAATTATATCTATGGCGAGCCATTTCCCTATGGCACGGCGCTCCGCGACGCGATCGCCCTCTTCGGTGATCTCGGCGGAGCGTGGGGTGTCGTGCCGGCGCTGCTCGGCCTTGCCATCGGCGCCGGGGCGAATCTCGTCTTCTTCCGGAACGGCCGCCGAACGCCGGACCTCATCGCCCGGTCGGGCATCGCCCGGACCTTCCAGAACATCCGGCTCTTTCCGGAGCTGAATCTCGTCGAGAACGTGCTCGTCGGCATGGACAGCCGTCTCTCGACGCGCTTCTGGCATGCGCTCCTTCGCCTGCCGCGGTTCTTCCGCGAGCGTCGCGAGGCGACCGAAAAGGCCATGGAATTGCTGCGTTTCGTCGAGCTCGACGGGAAGGCCCAGGAGAAGGCGAAGAACCTTCCCTACGGACATCAGCGGCGACTGGAGATCGCCCGGGCGCTGGCGAGCGAGCCGAAGCTGCTCCTGCTCGACGAGCCGGCCGCGGGCATGAACCCGGCCGAGACGGTCGATCTCATGCGGCTCATCCGCAAGGTTCGCGAGCGCGGGGTGACGGTCGTGCTCATCGAGCACCACATGCGGGTGGTGATGGGCATCAGCGATCGGATCGTCGTGCTCCAGTACGGCAAGAAGATCGCGGAGGGCACGCCCGAGGAGATCAAGAACGACGAGCGCTGCATCGAGGCGTATCTTGGAAAGGAAGAGCTCGGATGAGCCTTCCTCACCTTCCCATGACTTCCCAAGCCATCGCTCACGGCTCCTCCGAGCGGGGTAAGGAAGAGCTCGGATGAGCGCAGTTTCCTCCCTGCTCGAAGTCCGCGACATCCGTGCCGGATACGGCGCGATCGATGTGCTGCACGGCGTCTCGCTTGAGGTGCGCACGGGCGAGATCGTCTCGCTCATCGGCGCGAACGGTGCGGGGAAGACCTCGACCCTCATGTGCATCTCGCGCGTGAATCGACTTCGCGGCGGATCGATCTGGTTCAACGGCGAAGACATCACCGGTCTCGCCCCCGATCTGGTCGTGCGGCGCGGCCTTGCCCAGGTTCCCGAGGGGCGCAAAATCTTTCCGCGGCTGACGGTCCTCGAGAATCTTGAGATGGGCGCGTACATTCGGCACGACGCCGAGGGCATCGTCAGCGATCTCGACCATGTCTTCGAGCTCTTTCCGGTGCTGAAGGAGCGGCGATCGCAGCTCGGCGGCACGCTTTCCGGCGGCGAGCAGCAGATGCTGGCGATCGGGCGAGCGCTCATGAGTCGGCCGACGATGCTCATGATGGACGAGCCGTCCATGGGCATTGCTCCGCTCCTTGTCGCCCGGATCTTCGAGGCCATTCGCGAACTGCGTGCCGACGGGATGACCATCCTGCTCGTCGAGCAGAACGCCCGGGCCGCGCTGCGGCTCTCCGACCGCGGTTATGTGCTCGAAACCGGCCATGTCGTCATGTCCGACAGCGGTTCCGCGCTGCTGACGAGCCCGCGCGTGCGTGAGGCGTATCTTGGCGATTAGCACGACGGCGTGACCGAGCGGCCTCCGTTGGGCGAGGCCAGCGCGGCGACGGCGTCCGTTCGCTACCATGGGTCCGAACCATGCGCGAGTTTCGCCTGCGAGAAGACCTCGAACGACGACAGGTGGGAGCCTTCCAGCTTCCCCTGGGCGTCGAACCGGAAGGATTGCCCGAGCCCACCCAGGGCTACACGCTCACCTATCAGGCCGGCGAGGACGACGAGCCCGACTCCTACGCCTTTCATGTCGTCGTCAGCCATGAGCGACTGAAGGAGCTGATCGACGCTGCGTTCGGCCTCCTGCCCGAGGAAGTGACTCCGGTCGTCGAGATCGGATCGCGCGATGCCTATCGCAGCATGGATGTCTATGTGGGCAACGAGCCGCTGCCGCTCGATCAGTTCCTCCGCGTCTGGTACGAGTTCGAGGAGATCATCCTCGAGGATGTCTGCATCGGCGCCGGGGCCAACGCCGAGGAGCCCTTCACCGAGGTCTTCGTCGACAGTTGGAAGGGAGTCGCGATCCATGTTCCGATCGAGTGGCGCGAGCGCGTCGAGGAGATGCTGAAGAAGCTCGGGCTCGAAGAAGTCGTCGAGACTTGGCCGGGCGGCCTCGATCCGGATGAGCCGCTCTCGAAGATCCGCGAGGTGCTCGAGATCGAGGATGAGCATTCACCGGACATCGACGAACTGCTGCTCCAGTTGCGTGAGGCCTGGGACCTGACCCTCAACATCGATCCCGAGTCGAACATCGACGAGGGCGGACGCGAGCTGGGCATGACCCTCTGGCACGCGATCGTCATCGCCGAGCCGGTCGAGGGGGATCCGGAGGCGGGGGCGTATGTCAGCTTCTGGGCGACAGCCGGTTCGCTGGCCGAAATCGAGGAGCTTGTCGCGGATTGGTTCGAGGAGCAGGACGAGTGGGCGCTGAAGGGCGTCTATTCGATGGATCGCGTCGCCTTCGACGAGCGGCCCGATGAGCTGAGCAGCATTGCGCACCGACGCACGAGGCCCGAGCTGCACCTCGCCGAAGTGGACCGGTGGGGTGAGGCGGGACCGGGCGAGCCGCCGAAGCGGCGCGGTCCCGATGACCGGGATGGTGGCGGGAGCCGCGATTCCGGGGGCAATCCGTCCGGGCGCAGGCCCTGATCAATCCGTGAACCAGCCGTGAACGAGCACGCATCCGATCGCGAGCAGCCGGAGACCCGAGCGCGGAGCGAGGATCGCGCCGGCGATGCCTGGTATCGCGACGGCCTGCGATTCGCCTGCACGCAGTGCGGCAACTGCTGCACCGGCGGACCGGGAGCGGTGTGGTTCACGCCCGAGGAGGGCGTCGCGATGGCGCTGCGCCTCGGTCTCGACGAGGCGACCTTTCTCGAGCGCTTCACCCGACGGATCGGTACGCGACGATCGCTGAACGAACGGCGCACGGCGTTCGGCTACGACTGCATCTTCCTCGACCGCGCGACCCGTCCCGGCAAGGCGGTCTGTGGCCTGTACGAGGCTCGCCCGATGCAGTGTCGCACCTGGCCCTTCTGGCCGGAGAATCTCGACAGTCGAGAGGCATGGACGAGCGTCAAGGAACGCACGCCCTGTCCCGGCATGGACAGCGGTCCGCTGCATGATTTCGTTGCGATCACCATCGAGCGCGACCGCGATCGCAAGGCCCATGCCCATGGCGAGGATGCCTCGTGAGCGCGGCGAGCGGATCGGATGATGACGAGGGGCCACGGCTCGCCCGCGCCTGGTTCGATGCGATCGCGGTGCCGGAGGTCGCGGCCGGACTCGCCGCGCTGCACGCCCGCGTGGCCGAGGAGGTCGCGGCGCGCAAGCCGATCTGCCTGGCGAGCGGCCAATGCTGTCATTTCGAGCGTTTCGGCCATCGCCTCTTCGTCACCGGGCTCGACGCGGCGTGGTGTGTCCGATCGCTCGTCGATCGCAACGCTCCCGCGGCGAGCGCGGCGACCGCGGCCGGCGTGCGCGATGCCCAGGAGCGCGGCACCTGTCCCTTCCTGATCGACGGGCGATGGTGCGGCGCGCATGTCGAGCGTCCGCTCGGCTGTCGCATCTATTTCTGTGACCGTGCGGCCCGCGACTGGCAGGAAGCGCTCTACGAGGAGACCCATCGCGCACTCGCGGCGCTGCATGATCGCCATGCAATTCCATATCGATATGGCGAATGGCGGGCGATGCTCGCGCTCGTCGTCGGCGGCGCCGCGGGGGGCCCGCACGATGCACTCGACGGGCGGCCCCGCGCATGACCATCGAGCAGGCCGTCCGGCGCAGCGCGGCGCCGCTCCGCTCATCCGGGATCGCCTGCGCGGTCGCCACGCTCTTCGCCGCGATCGCGTTCCTCGCAACGCGCGGCGTGGCCGACCTCGGCATCGACGCGCGGATCACCCTCGCGACATTCGTTCTGATGGTGACGCTCTGGATCGGATCGGCGATCCAGCCTTTTGCGGTCGGCCTGCTGGGCTGCGCGACGCTCGGATTCGGCATCGCGTTCCAGCCCGTTCCCCACGGTGGGGGCCTCTCGATCGAGCGCCTCATGCAGCAGTTCGCCTCAACGCCGGTGGTGATGACGCTCGCCGGCATGGCGCTCGCGGTGGGGGCGGTGCAGACCGGCGTCGATCGGGCGATCGCCGGGCGCATCCTCGGAGGGTCGCTTGCCGCTCCAAGGCGGCTGGTGATGATTCTCCTCGCCCTCGGCGCAACGCTGAGCATGTTCATGAGTAACACCGCTACGGCGGTGCTGCTCCTTGCCCTCGTCGCTCCCCTCGTTCAGCGCCTCGGGCCCGAGTCGCGCTCCGCCCGCGCCGTCGTCCTCGCCGCTGCGCTCGGAGCGGCGATCGGCGGACTCGTCACGCCCATCGGCACCTCGCCGAACATCATCGTCTTCGGCTCGCTGCGCGAAAGCGGCTTTGCGATCTCGTTTCTCGCGTGGATCGCGGTGGCGCTTCCGGTCGCGATCGGCACGCTCGTCTTCGTCGGGTGGTGGCTTCTTCGCCTCGGCGCCGGATTCCATGGCTGGCTCGCTGCGCCGCCGACCATCGCCGTCGAGCGGGTGACGCCGCGCGGATGGGTCTGGATCGCGATCTTCTGCGTGACCATCCTCCTCTGGTGCACCCAGCCCTGGACGGGCGTTCCGATCGCGGTCGCCTCGCTCCTGCCCCTCGCCGCGCTGCCGATGACGGGAATCGTCGGGAGTACCGAACTGAGATCGATCGACTGGTCGACGCTTCTCCTCATGGGAAGCGGACTCTGTCTCGGTCACGCGATGGAGGCGAGCGGCTTGGCGTCCTGGCTGGTCGCGGGAGCGATCGGCGGCGGCGCGACGAGCGGCATCGTGCTCATCGCGGTCTTCGCCCTGCTCGCCCTGGTGCTTTCGACCTTCATGTCGAACACCGCCGCCGCCAACCTGCTCCTGCCGATGGCGATCGTCCTGCCCGATCACACGCTCGTCGTCCCCTGTGCCCTCGCCGCAGCGCTCGGATCCTCGCTTGCGATCGCACTCCCGGTTTCGACGCCTCCGGTCCTCCTCGCCTTCGGCATGGGCATGGTGCGACGGGACGAGCTGCTTCGGCTTGGAATTGCGGTCGGCGTGGTGGGCACAGCCATGCTCGTCGCTGCGCTCGCCCTGTTCATGACGGTTCGGTGAAGTCGTGCCGCTCGCTTACGGCGCCTGTCCGTCGCGCAGCTCGACGCGCCATGTGAGGGCGAGCAGTCGTCGAATCATCCTGCTTTCGCGCTTCGGCTCGAGCGGATCGAATATCAGTGATTCGAAGGGACGCCACATCACCACCCAGCCGGCGATCACGATTGCTTCGCTGGCGAGCTTGCGAAGGGGGCCGGGCTCGCCTGCGAAGAGGGCTTCGGATTGCAGTGTCGACGCCGCGAGAAACGCGACGGCGAGCAGGCCGAGGCAGGCGGCGAGGGTCCGCAGCGCGACGATGCGCATCGCCCGGGTTTGGCTGCGATTCGCGGCAAGCTTCGCGTGGCACCAGAGCCGCAGGCGGGCCTCGAGGTCGGCCGCGGCCCGTTCACGCGACGCCTGGTCGACGGTGACCTGGAGCAGCAGGCGCGTCGCTCGCGGGTGCGTGTAGACGAGGCGAAGGAGTCGAGCGACGCCTGGCTGACCGAGGATCGCTCCGATGTCGTCCCAGCTCTGGCGATCGGACTCGAGCAGGGGACGGGCCGCCGCCGCCGGTCCGTCGAAAAGTTCGGCAGGGGAGCCGAGCCTGAGAACGATTTCGGATGTGTTGCGGTCCAGCACGGGAGAGGCATGCTACGACATGCCGGGGAGCATCGCGGTGAGCCGTGCCTCGACACGCGGCCATTCCTCGCGAATCACGCTGAAATAGACCGAGTCGCGGACGAAGCCGTCGGGCAGGATGCGATGCCGCCGAAGCGTGCCCTCGCGCACGGCGCCGATCCGTTCCATCGCCCGCAGCGAGGCCGCATTGCGGGCGTCGGCCTTGAGCTGCACGCGTTCGGCGCCGAGCGTTGCGAAGGCGTGGCGGAAGAGGAGGAGCTTGCATTCGGTGTTGCAGCTCGTGCGCTGCCAGCGCGTTCCAAGAAATGTCCAGCCGACCTCGACGCCGGCGTGCTCGCGCTGGATATCGAGATACCGCGTCGATCCGACTGCTCCCGTCTCCGGCTCCACGATCGCGAAGGGCAGCTCGCGGCCGGCCGCCTCCGCGGCCATGGCCGTCTCGATGAATCGCCGCATCGAGGGCAGGTCCGTCGGATGATCGACCGCGTAGGTCCAGACTGCCGGATCGCCGCAGGTCCGAAGCAACTCCTCGGCGTGATGCGGGCGCAGCGGTTCGAGGCGAATGCGTCCGTTGGGAAGGGCAAGCGTGACGGGGGCGATCGATCGAAGCATGGTCGTGATGATGTTGGCGGGGGCACTGCGGAAGTCTGGGGCGAGTGTGGTGTTCCAGAAACTCGCGAACAGTGCGGCGCGACATGTTCGCGGCGACGCCGCCCGACGCGGACAGGGCCGCCGCACTGTTCGCGAGTTTCTGAAACACCACACTATCATCGCCCCATCAGATCGGCGGGCGCGGTAGGCCCGTCGAGGGAACCAGCGTACGACACTCCGATGCAATCCAGTGACCTGCGTGCGATACCGGGAATCGGGCGAACCTTCGTCAAGGACTTCGCCAGGATCGGCGTTCTCGCGATCCGCGACCTGAGGCGTGCGAATCCTGAGGAGCTGTTTCGCGCCCTGGTGCGCGCAAACATGAGAGAGCTGCATCCGACGAGTCGGAACTACCTGTATGTCATCCGGATGGCTGTTTACTTTGCGAACGGCGGACGCGATCCGGACAAGCTACGATGGCACGCGTGGAAGGACGCGCCTCCTCCGAAGCGACGATCGCCGTCGAAGTGACGCGCCGATAGTCGACGCTCGTATGCGCTGCGGCGTCCTTCCGTTTCGAATGGTGTCGTCAAGAGCCGATCGGATATCCATCATGATGCGACGCAGCGTGCTTGTGGCGATGGCCGTACTCGCCGTACTGGCCGTATTGGGCGTTTGGGGCGTGGCGGGGGTCGGCGCTGCACGGGCGTTCTCCGACGAGCCCGCGTCGACGCGGACGCCGTCACCGCAGGCGGCGAGCACGGCGATCGCGTGCGATGCCGATGAGCCAGGGGCGCGGCTGCTCATCGCCGGTCGCGTGGTCGACGGTGCCGGCAAGCCGATCGCTGGCGCCGTGGTCATCGCCTACAACACCGACGCAGCCGGCCTGTACAACCCTCGCGGAGTCGCCACGCGCGACCCGCGGATCAAGGCGACCGTGACGACCGACGGGGCAGGACGATTCCAGGTGCTGACGGTCTCGCCGGGACCCTATCCCGATTCGGATGATCCCGCCCATGTCCACTTCGATGTGCTGGCTGCGGGGTATCGGCCGACCTACTCAACGATCTGGTTTCGTGGTGACCCTCGCATCACGCCCGCCACCACCGAGCGCGTCCGCGCCTATGCCGAGCGCAATCCGCACGACACGACGACCGTCGTCGATGTCGTGCAGGACGAACGCGGCATCCGGCTCGTGCGGCACAACATCGTGATGGAAGCGAACTGACGGGAAGCGGCCCTGTTCTTCTGTGTGTTGGGGGGCGACCTGTTGGACGATCCTCAACGGCGTCGGGAGCGTCGAGGACACTCGGATTGTGCAGGCCTCCTTCTTCGGGAAGGGAGTGGACGCGGGCGTGAAGCGCGTCGCGCGTCGCTCTTCGCCCGTTGCTCGTGAACCGTTCGCAAGTCGGTTGCGTCGCTGGAGACGAGGTCGTAGCATCGACGCATTCATTGTTGAAGACCATTCGTGGAGTTGAGATGCATATGCGCTTGCGACCGATCGTTCTCGCCACCCTCGCTCTCCTCCCCGCGTCGGGGCTCCAGCATGCTGAAGCCTGTTCGCGAGCCGTGTATTTCGGAAAGGAGGGGCAGACGGTCACTGGACGCACCATGGATTGGGTCGAGGACATGCAGTCAAACCTCTATCTGATGCCGCGCGGGATGGAGCACACCAGCAACACCAAGACGCCCTTCACTTGGACCAGCAAGCACGGCAGCGTGATCACCAGCATCTATAGCGGGGGAACGGCCGACGGCATGAACGAGAAGGGGCTGGTCGCCAACATGCTCTATCTCTCCGAGTCGAGCTACCCGGCACCGTCGCCCGAAGACAAGCGTGCGACGCTCTCGATCGCCGCGTGGGCTCAGTATGTGCTCGATTCCTACGCGACCGTCGCCGAGGCCGTGGAAGGCATGAAAGAGGAGCCGTTCCGCATCGTGCCGGTGACCGCGCCGTCGGGCCATGCGGGAACTGTGCACCTTGCGGTCTCCGATCCGACGGGCGACTCGGCGGTCTTTGAGTACATCAACGGCACGTTCACGGTGCACCACGGGCGCGAGTACCAGGTCATGACCAACTCGCCCACTTTCGACAAGCAGTTGCCGCTCAACGATTACTGGAAGTCGATCGGCGGCACCGTCATGCTTCCCGGAACGAATCGAGCCAGCGACCGATTCGCCCGCGCCAGTTTCTACATCAACGCCGTTGAGCAGTCCGCCGACCCCCGCGAAGCGGTTGCTGCGGTCTTCAGCGTGATGCGCAATGTGAGCGTGCCGCGCGGCATCTCGACGCCCGGCCAGCCGAACATTGCGAGCACCCTCTGGCGGACCTACAGCGACCAAAAGAACCGTGTGTACTACTTTGAGGACACCTTCAGCCCGAGCGCCGTCTGGGTCGATCTCAAGAAGCTCGACTTCAGTCCGGGTTCCGGCGTGCGGATGATCCAACTCTCGGGCAACCCCGACCTCGGCGGCAACCAGACCGCGGCCTTCAAGCCCACGACGATGTTCAAGTTCCTCGTGCCGAAGGAGTGAGCGGCGCCTATTCGCCAGCGAGCTTCCGCTTTCGCCACGCGATGTAGGCGGGCAACTCCGGCAACTCGATGTAGCCATTCTTCGCCGGATCGTTCGGCTTGCGCACCACTTCGACATGGTGCACGGCTTCGGCACGCTCGCGCTCACCGAGGCCGGTCTCCAGGATGACGGTCACGGCGAACTCGGCAGCGTCCTGGTCGAGTTCGCGGAGTGACGGAACGCCGATGCGCAGACCGAGCTCCTGAGGTCGTTCGGGCCGCTCGAGCGGCAGGAACCACATCGTCCGCGGGTCGTAGAGGACATCTTCGTAGTGGTGGGTGAAATCAAAGCCCATCGCAGGCTTGAGCGCCGTGAAAGTCCATCGGCGAATCCCCGGCGCGGCAGCGACCATCGCTTCGACCAGTGGAAACAGCCGCGCGTCGCCCCACGCGGTGATCACGAAGTCGCGTCGGCCATTCTGCGGATCCGACACTTCGAAGCGCAGCCCCTTGTTGACGCGCTGAAGCTGCGTGAGGGCCGTGTCCCAGAACGGATCCCCTCCATCGGGCATCGCCCAGAGCTTCGCCTCGTTCGTTCGGAACCAAGTCCAGAACTGCGAAATGGACTGGGACATCGCGGCGGTGTCTGACATGGGCGAACGGTAGTCGGCTGGACGCGTCGCGGCGCAGCCGGTGCACGAACGCTTTGCCGCGGACATCGAAGTCAGCGCTCAGCAACGAATCCCCGCCAGTCGGCCTGGCGAGCCATCGTTCATTGTTCTCAGCTTTCTGCACTATTCCGCCAGAGAACCACAGAGGCCCAACCCGAAAGGGCGGGCACAGAGGATGCACAGAGAAAGCAAAAAGGGAGGCAGGTGCGCGACTTGATGGAGCCGTGCCAGTGCCAGAGGGACTTGACGAGCGCAGGCGCAGGGAACGGTGAGAAGTCCCGACCCAAGTCAAGTCCACTTTGCGCCTACGAGTGCGTGCGACGAGTTCCCTCTTTCCGTTGGCTTCTCTGTGCTACCTCTGTGCCCGCCCATTTCGGGTTGAGCCTCTGTGGTTCTCTGGGTGATTTGTGCAGAATCCTGTTCTCAAAGCCACACCGCAAAGCGGGCAAAGGGACTCGAACCCTCGACATTCAGCTTGGGAAGCTGACGCTCTACCAACTGAGCTATGCCCGCGACGCGCGTGAGTATACCGCTTCTCGTAGCGGCGAAAAGCGGGGCCGGGCAGCGGCTCCTTGAGACGCGCCGTCAGGATCGGTTGTGGCCCAAGGGGGGCGGTGGACTCGCCGGCTTCGCGTTCGCGTTCTCCGCAGATCCCGCGTCCCGCGCACCCGCGATGCGTTCCTTGATGTGCTGGATGACCGCCCGGCCGTCGCCGTCGCCGCGGCCGAGCCAGATGGCGACTTCGTTGAGGCTGTCAATATCGGTTGGCTTCACCTGGGCGCGGAGGCCGACGCGCATGCCGCTTGCGAAGGTCGCCCCAAAGGAGAGGCGCGGCGCGAACCAGCCGCGCTCGTAGAGGGCATAGGTGATCCGCTCCCACGGCCAGGTCGACTTTCCGAGCGGCGTCCGCACCTCGATGCCGTCGTCGCGCACGATCCAGACGATGTCGCCACCGTCCAGCGATGCCTGCATCGAGAGCCAGCCGCGGAAGAGGATGATGGAGCCGAAGAGGATGAGTGCGGCGCCAGGGAAGATCGAGGGGGCCGCTCGCGTCACGAAGAAGATCAGGATGAGCCCCAACCCCACCACGATCATGCTCGCTCCGCCGGCGAGCACAAGAAGCGGCGAAGTCTCCATCGAGTGACCGACGACGACGATCCAACGCGGGTCGGGGGCGGGCTCGCCGCACTCTGCGCAGGGTGCCTCTGCGGGAAGGCCCGTACGAGGATGCTTACAGCGGACGCAGCGGGGAGTGACCATGGCAGTGCGTCATGGGTTCGGGCGGGTCGGTCGGAGCGTAGCAGGGTGGGGGGCGGCCACAGTTCGACACCAAGGCGAGAGCAGTGCAGTCCCGGGGCAATCGCGGCGCGGGCGTGGCACGAGCGAGGCGCGAGCGTCCCGCGACAACCCGCACCGATGCGATCACGGAACTGGCGAAGCGGGCCACCTCGCTGCCCGACGCAGGGGGCTCCGCTGGTTCCATTCGATTTGCGACAATCTGAGACACTCGCGGACACTCCGACGGACATTCGCGGACAGACTGTTGGTGATGCTCCCGGGCACTGGCCTACGGGAACTGGCCCACGGAAGGCTTGGCGGGATGCCCGCTCGGAGTTGGTCGCGTCGCGTCCACCCAGGCCCGCACCCGAGGCCGTGCCCACACCCGTGCCCGCACCCGCACCCGCGCCCACCCCCAGTCACGCCGTCCTGCTCGCGTCCACCTGCGTCGCCCCCGTGTCGCCCCCCGTGCCGCCCCCGTGTCCATGACCTCACCGACCATCCATCCCACCAGCAAGTTCGCATCGAAAGGGCCTGTTGCGGCGATCCTTATTGGCGTGATACTCGGAGTACTCGTCGGTGTTTCCGTCGCCCTGCGGGTTTGAGCCGGTCGATGGGTGACCGAAGAGCGTCCGGCGGGCCGTGTGCCAAGCCGTCCGGCACGCCGTTCGGCCGAGATCTGGCTCCGACGAGTGAGACCCGATCCGAACCCCCAAACGAAGCTTGCATGGAGCCGAGCCAACTTCGCCCCTGCGCGGCGGGGGTGTCGCACGGACGCCCCACCGGTTGACAGGCCACTTCCCGGACATACGATGCGGCCCGCCGTTCGGAAGCGTTGTCTTTCGAATGGCGTGTCCGGCCTCAGAGACCGGTTGGTTTCCTGCTCGCTGGTGCTTCGATCTCTGCGCATCGCACACCGGCTGATCCGTCGACGCCGCTCCTTGCGGCCGATGCAGTCAGTCGGATCCCTCGGGTCTGGTGCGATTTCGCTCGGGATCTTTCCCGATTCATGATGAATCGCGGGAAGCACAAGGTGGAGCTGACCTTCTGAGCGGCTCTCGCCGATCTCCCGTCTCCTCGTGTCGCGGCGTCACGACCTTTCGCTTCCGATTCTCTGTCCGGGTGTGGGGTTCATCCGGCACGCAACCGCGTTCTGACGCCATGCTTTCGCCCCTCCGTTTGGCCTCTGCCTGCGGAATCAGTTTCGGAGTCAATATGAAGAACACGCTGTTCATCGCCCTCGCCGGTGTTGCCGGAATGACCCTCCTCACCGGCTGCGAGACCAATCGCACCGCCTCCTCGGATCGCCCGATGTACATCGGCGTCGCTCCGATGGAGTCGAAGCCCGCCCCGAAGGCCGAGCCCGCCGCTCAGCCCGCGAAGGCTGAGACTCGCGTTGCCTACAGCCCGATGGCTGCCAACGAGCTCGCCTTCCCGACCGGCGACAAGGCCACCTCGGCCATCCTCCTTCGTCAGAAGGCTCCGAGCACCGTCCGCGCCGGCAGCGAGTACGACCTCGCCTTCGATGTCATCAACCTCACCGGCGGCACCCTCCAGAATGTCGTCGTCCGGGCTGAGAACCTCGACAACCTCGGCTACAAGAGCTCGAACCCGGCCTTCTCGAAGACCGGCGACGGCGACGCGATCTGGTCGATCGGCGACCTCGGCCCGAACGCCACCAAGACCATCACCGTGAAGGCCCAGGCCGACAAGGTGGGCGTCGCGACGAACTGCCTGAGCGTCAGCTACGCGAATGTCCTCTGCGTCTCGACGAATGTCGTCCAGCCCGCCCTCCAGCTCACCAAGACGGCGACCCCGGAGATCTGCGGTACCTGCGACGAAGTCAAGCTCACCTACGAAGTCAAGAACAGTGGCTCGGGTGACGCTGAGAATGTCGTCATCAAGGACACCCTCCCGGCTGGGCTCACCGTCAACGGCAAGAACACCGTCGAGATCAACGCGGGCACCCTCGCGTCTGGTCAGTCGAAGCCCTTCAGCGTGATGGCCAAGGCCGCGAACGCGGGCGAGTTCAAGTCCGGCGCGTCCGCTTCGGCCACCGGTGGCCTCGTCGCCCAGTCGGGCGTTCCGGTCACCGTCGTCAAGCAGCCGCAGCTCACCGTGACCTGCTCTGCTCCGGCGAAGGTCTTCGTCGGCCGCGACATCACCTACACCTTCACCGTCAAGAACCCGGGCAACTGCGCGGCGAGCGGCACGGTCGTGAGCGCTCCGCTCCCGGCTGGCGCGAGCTTCGTCTCGGCTGACAACGGCGGCACCGCCGCTGCCGGCAAGGTCACCTGGAACCTCGGCAGCGTTGGCGCTGGCGAGACCAAGACCCTCACCATGAAGGTCAAGCCGACCTCGATGGGCTCGACCCCGGTCACCGTCACCGCGAACGCGACCTGCGTCCCGACCGCGACGACGAACTGCGCGACCGAGATCGCCGGCATCCCGGCCATCCTCCTCGAGGTCGTCGACACCGACGATCCGGTGGAAGTCGGCGGCACGACGACCTTCATCGTCACCGCCACCAACCAGGGCTCGGCCGCTGACAGCAATGTCAAGGTCGTCTGCACCCTCCCGGCGGGCATGGAGTTCGTCAGCGGCAGCGGCGCTTCCGCCGTCACCGCCAGCGGCCAGACCATCACGATGTCCGCCGTCCCGAGCCTCGCCGCCAAGGCGAAGGCCGAGTGGCGCATCGTCGTTCGGGCCAAGGCCGAGGGCGATGTCCGTTCGCGTTGGTCGCTCACCAGCGATCAGTTCAAGACCCCGGTCGAGGAGACCGAGTCGACGAACCTCTACAAGTGATCTGACCTGATTGGATCTGTCTCCGGCGGAGTCCATCCGCCTGACGACCAACCAGCCTGACACAACGCCGCGGGCCCCGAGCGATCGGGGCCCGCGGTGCGTTTGGGGGACGCGCGTTTGCTAAGGCTGTGACCGCTGGCTCAGCATCGCACCGCCATGACCCAGCCACCCGCCGCCGAGGGCGGTGACGAGGCGGACCGACTCGTCGAGGAGCGATGTGCGGGCTTGGGCCAATCGCTCCTCGATGGCGAAGCGTTCGAACTGGGCTTCGATGACATTGAGGAAGTCGCTTCGCCCCGATCGGTAGAGCGATTGCGCGAGAGACTCCGCATCGGCGGCAAGGGCGAGGGCCCGCTCGAGGTCGATGACCTGCTCGCGGGCGCGAGCCTGTCGGGCGCAGGCGGTCTCGACCTCGGCCACCGCGCGGACGACGGTCTCTTCGAGCGCTCGATGGGCCGCGCGGGCCTCCGCCTCACGGGCGTCGATGGTCGATTCGATGCGTCCGCCGGTGAAGAGCGGCAGCGTGATCGTCGGGCCGAGGCCCAGCGTGCGGGCTTGGGCATCGAAGAGGTCACCCGGATCGCTCGCGCTCATCGCGAAGGTGCCGCTGAGCGTGACCTTCGGATACCGCTCCGCAACCGCAGCGCCGATGCGCGCATGGGCAGCGGCGAAGGCCTGTTCGGCGCGGCGGATGTCCGGCCGCCGTTCGAGGAGATCAGCGGGCACGCCGAGGGGCGGGATCGGCGGCGGCGTCGGCAGGTCGGCTTGGGCGACGCTGAGCGTCGCAGCGGGTCGGCCGAGGAGGATGGCGATCCGACACTCCGCCGCCCGCCGATCGGCGGCAAGGAGGGGAAGCTCCGCCCGTCGGCTGGCGAGCGTGCGCTCGGCCCGCAGTCGATCGAGATCGGTCGCGACGCCGGCCCGAGCCCGCGACGCGGTGATCGCGAGCGTCGCCTCGTCGGAGGCGAGGGTGCGCTCGACGATGCGCCGTCGCTCATCGAGCGAGCGGATGGCGATCACCTCGATGGCGACCTCCGCTGCGAGGGCCACGCGTGCAGCGGCGACATCCTCCGCGGCGAAGGCGATCTCGGCGTCGGCCGCCTCGACGAGTCGACGGACCCGGCCCCACAGGTCGAGCTCCCACGAGGCGAGGAGTCCAACGCTCGTCACATCCTGTTCGGTTCCCGGCGGCGGACCAGTCCGGGACGCGGACTCGTTGCCCGACTCGGCGTACTCGTAGGAAGCGCTCGCATCGAGGGTCGGCAGCCCGCGAGCTCGATCGATGCCCCGACGGGCTCGGGCAGCCGCGAGTCGCTCGGCGGCCTGGGCGACACCGAGGTTTCCCTCCAGGCTCGCCTCGATGAGCGCTGTCATCTCGGCGTCGCCGAAGTCCTGCCACCAGCGCCACTCGGCTCGATCGCGTGCGGCGTCGGGATCCGCGGTTGACCAGGCCGAGCCGACTTGGGCGGTGAGATCGATCGCCGGTCGGTCCGGGCCGACGGTGCATCCCGCGATCGTCGCCGCGAGCGTCGGAACGAGGAGGCCGCGCAGCATCGGGCGAAGCTTCGATCCTTCGCTCACGGCGCACCTCCGGCCTCGGCAGCTTCGATGTAGATGTCCATCTGCTGTCCGACGCTCATCGGCGGAGCATCCGCAGCGAGGGCGTAGACCACCTCGAGCACACGGGTGTCGATGAGTTCGCTCGTGCGTCCGGAGAGCGCCCGCTTCGGCACCACCATCGGCTCAACCAGCGCCACGGTAAGCGGCAGCCGGACGGTCGGCGCTCCCCGCGGCGAAGCCCACGCCTTTCGATCGGCGCGGAAGCGGGGAATGTCGACCTCGTCAATCTGGGCTCGTACGCGCATCGCTCCAGCGCGGGCGAGGACGACGAGACCTTCGCTGAGTTCCTTGGCCGGGGCGAACTCGCCGGGCCGCACATTCACCTGAAGCACGCGCCCTTCGACCGTCGCTCGGACGGTGAGGAGTTCAAGGGCGATCGCCGCCCGCGCTCGATCGGCTGCGGCGCGCTCGACGCGTCGTTCGGCTGCGATCAGGTCCGGTCCATCGCCGCCGCTCGTTGGATCGACGAGAAGAGCGAGCGCCGCTCGCGCCTCCTCGCGCGCGGCGGCCGCCTGGGCGCGGCCCGCTTCAGCCTCGGCGAGCGCAGCGTCGGCCGCTTGCAGGGCGAAGCGCCGGCGATCGACTTCCTCGACGCTGATCGCTCGCGGGTCGTCGACCGACTCGGCGATACGGAGCAGATTCGCCTGATCGGCCCGGGCGACGGATGCCGCGAGCAGCGCCGCATCGGCTGCCTTGATCGCGGCCTCGGCTGCCGCGACCTCAGCGAGTCGCGTCGGGATCACCGCGCGAAGGGCTGCGACCTCGGCGCTCTGCACCGCGAGTTCGCTGCTGCGGAAGGCGATCTCTTCCAAGGCACTCCGCCGGTCGACGGTGAAGAGCGGCGTGCCGCGCTCGACCGCATCGCCGGGAGCGACGAGCACCTCCTCGATGACGCCGGCGGTGTGGGAAGCGATCTGGACCGCTTCGCCGGGCGGCTCGGTGATGCCGATCGCTCCGATGAAGAGGGGCTTCGACCCGTCCGCGAGGGCGACCGGCGCCGTCGGCGGCTGGCGCGGCGGCTCTTCCGGCGGGCGCTGCGGGGCATTGGCCATCACCATCATGCTGCCGGCGGTGAGGGCGGCGAGACCTGCAACGGGCAGGCCCCAAGTGAGAAGCGGGGATCGTCGGCTCATGATGCGGTGCTCGAGGTGGTCTGTTCAGTGCGGGCGATGACGCCGTCGGCCATCCAGGCGATCCGATCGGCGAAGCGATAGATGCGGTTGTCGTGGGTGACGACGATGACGGCGCGACCCTCGGCGAGTGCGATGGAGCGCAGCAGTTCCATCACGCGATGCCCCGACTCGGCGTCGAGCGATGCGGTCGGCTCGTCGCAGATGACGAGCTTCGGGTCGTGCACGAGGGCCCGGGCGATCGCCACGCGCTGCTGTTGGCCGCCCGAAAGCTGGGCGGGAACCTTGCGCTGGTGGCCGTCGAGCCCGAGTCTGGCGAGAAGATCCGATGCGGTCCGCTCCGCGCGGGTCGTCGACATGCCGCGGGCGATGAGCGGAATCGCTGCGTTTTCAGCAGCGTTCAGGGCCGGCAGCAGATTGAACTGCTGAAAGATGAACCCAAGGTTCGCGAGTCGGAAGTCGGCGAGCCGACCGTTCCGCAGCGAGCCGAGATCCTGACCGAGGACTTCGGTCGAGCCGCCGTCGGCCGAGAGAATCCCGCCGATCACCGAGATGAGCGTGGTCTTGCCGCAGCCCGATGGGCCGACGAGAAAGGTCATCTCGCCTTCCATCGCCTCGAAGTCGGTGCCGCGCAGGACGCGCACGCGGGTCTGGCCTTCGCCGAAGGACTTGTCGATGCGCTGACAGCGTACGGCCGCCTTCGCGCCCGGTGATGGAGCGTGAGAAACCATGGAAATCGAAGCGTTCGGAATGGAGGGGGATCAGCCGCGGAAGACCGTGGCTGGATCGACGACGAGCACGCGCCGCATGCTGAAGAGGGTCGAGAGGAAGACGATGAGGATGGCAAGCACGGCCACGCCGATCGCCACCTCGGGGAGCAGGTAGAAGCCGCGCAGCGCATCGACTTCGCGCGTCGAATGGAAGAAGAGCGCGGCCGCGCCGAGCCCGAATCCGTAGCCGAGCACCGCGACGAAGCCCGCCTGCGAGAAGGTCATCAGGAGCAGCCGCCCGTTGCGCACGCCGATCGCCTTGAGGGCCGCGTATTGCTTCAGGTTTTCCATGATGAACTGGTTGAAGGTCAGGCCGACGATCGCGACGCCGATGATCGCCCCGAGCACGACGACGGTGCCGAAGCTCACCGGAATGCCGGTGTTCGCCAGGATGTAGGCGATCGATTCAATCCGGAAGACCGACGAGGGAACGGCCTTGAGTCCGGTCGCCGAGACGATGTTCGCGGCGACCGCGGCCGGATCGCTGCCCTCGGCGCTCTTCGCAAGAATGAAGCTCAGGGCGTTGCGGCCGTTATTCGTATATTGCGTCGCGAGGTTATAGCGTGTGAAGATCGTGAGGTTCGCGGCGAAGGCCGGCGAGGCGTCGACGATCGCGACGATCCGGGCCCGGCGATCGTTCAGCTCGAGCAGCCGCCCGACATCGGGATCTTCGCCCGGAAAGAGCAGCCGGAACCCAGCGGGATTCACGGCGATCGCGTCCGGCTCGGTGAGATCCTCGATCGATCCGAGCCGGAAGGTGTCGGGCACGCCGATGAGCGTCGCCTCGTCGATCCCGAGAATGACGGCATTCTCGAGCTTCCCGGCCTGCGTCCTGACCTGCACCATGCTCTTGAAGAAGGGCACGGCCCAGGCGACGCCCTCGATGCCGCGCACGCGGGGCAGTTCCGTGTCGCGCAGCGGGTAGGGGACATCGATCGTCTTCACCGCCGGGTCCATCACCCAGATGTCCGCCTCGCGCACATCGTTCACGACGCTCGAGGCGCGTCCGAGGAGGCCAAAGAAGATCGAGACCTGCTGGCAGATGAGGAGCGTGCTGAAGGCGACGCCGAAGAGAAGCCCGAGGAGCTTCGTGCGGTCGCCGAAGAGCATGCGGAGTGCGACGGTGATCACTTGGCTTTCCTCGCGGGCTTGGTCGCCGGCGTGAAGTGGGTCAGACCATGGATCGCGAAGCGGGCGAAGAGCGCCGCGAGCGCCTCGATCTCGCCCGGTTCGCGCGGCGGCGGGAAGCCGAATCGCTTGAACATCTCTCGGCCGTGCTTCTGGGCGACGCACATGCCGAGCACCGCGTTGGCCAGTCGCTGGGCGGTCTGTTCGCTCGTCCGCGGCGGGAGCAGCCTGCGCACGATGCGGACGAGCTCGACGCGAATCGGACCGGCGGTGTGCTCGACGAACTCGTCGAGGCAGGCCGTCGGACGCATCGTCTCGTGGGCCATGATCTCGCCGATCCAGGGGTGATTCGTCTCGTTGAGGAGGATCATCCGAAGGAACCAGTTGAGCCAGCGTTCGAGGGCGACGGCGGCCGGTTCGTTCGCACCCATGATCGGCGGGGCGATGCCGCCGCACATCTGGGAGCGCCCGGTCTCGATCACCGCCCGATAGAGCGCTTCCTTGCCGCCGAAGTGGTACTTCACCGCGGAGACATTGGCACCGGCGGCGGTGCAGATCGCTCGGACGCTCGCATCCTCAAAGCCGCGCCGTGCAAACTCGCGGCCCGCAGCCTGGATGAGCCGCTCGCGGGTCTCGTCGCCGGCGTGGAGTCCGGGCAACGGTGCGGCGGCCGGCGTGGGCGACGGAGCGGATCGTTGCGGAATGGCAGGGCGGAGGGATGGCATGTCAAACAGCCGTTCTGAAACGGTCGTTTGAGTATGGCCCGCTGATCGCCGGTTGTCAAACGCGTGATTGAAAAAAGGCGCACCCCGGCTGGAGCTACCCTCCCGTGCTGGTGACGGCCGGCGTGACGACTGGGGTGACGGCCGGCGTGACGACTGGCGTGGCGAGGCGGGTTCGTTCGTTCTCGCGGCTCGCATCGATCCAGCGGTCGGTCACGGGAATCGTGTAGGTTCGAATGACGCGATCGGGACCGACGACATGGATCGCCGAGCCGTCGCGCGACCAGTCGACATGGCGAATCGCCTGGCGCGGTCCATAGGGGGCGATGGTCGCGAGGTCCTGGTTCAGGTCACGGTGCCAGACGCGGATCGTGCCGTCATCGGAGCAACTGAGCCAGAGGGCCGGATCGAGCGGGTGCGGCATCGATCGCGACGCGAACGCGCTGTGGCCGCGGGCGATGCGGAGTTCGTCCTCTCCCGAGTCGTCGAGGAGATTCCAGATGAGATAGTCGCCGAGCCAGAGGCCGAGGGCGACGCTCGCGCCATCCGCCGCGACCGCAGCCGAAAAGGCGCCCGAGGGTCCCTCGCGCACACGGGTCGCGCCGCTCGCGATATCGACGATGCGATACTCGGCGAGGCGATTGCTCGCAAGAAGGAGCGTGCTGTCGGGCACGAAGGAGACGGTCAGAACCTCGGAGGCGCCGGGGGGCAGCCCCGGACAGGTCGTACCGCTTTCGATGTCAAGGACATCGACCCCTTGGGCGCGCGTCACATAGGCGAGCCGCTCGCCGGCGGCATCGAAGCGCATCGCTCCATACTCGCCGGGATGGGCGTCGCTCACGCGGGCCAGTCGGGCGCCGGTCGATGCGTCATACACATCGATGGTGCGGTTCTGCATCATCGCAGCGAAGCGCCGGCCGTCCGGCGAGCGAATCATGTGCCGCGGCCTGGCGGCATCGAAGCGCCAGCGCACGCCGCCGTCGAAGCCGACCGCTGCAATGCCGTTCGCGTCGGCGCAGAGAATCGCCCCAAGCGGCGAACCGTCGTCGAGGCCGATCGCATGGGGCACGAGGCTCTCCGCAAGCTGCGTGACGCGCATCGGATGATGGTCGCCTCCGAGGGCGAGGAACGCGGAGGTCCGTCCGCTTCCCGCGAAGAGCAGCATCTCTCCGCTCTCGTCAAGATCCATCTCGGCGCCGAGAACGGGCGTGGCCGCGCGGCGCAGGCCGGTCGCGACATGCAGCTCGAGCGTGTCCCACCACCCTGGCAGGAACGCGCTGCTGCCGTCGGCGGAGAAGCGAATGTCCTGCACCGTGCCCGGGCTGATGCGATCCTCGATGATCGGCGTCCACGACGGCGCGCGTCCGTCGCTCGACCGGTTCGCGGCGAGGATGACGAACTCGCGGCTCGCCGATGTCGCGCCGAGAAGCATGCCGTCGCGACTGAAGTCGATGCCGATGACGCCGCGCGGAAATCGATAGGCGATCTGCGGAATCCCGCCGCCGGTCGCATCGGCCGGGTCGAGGACGAGGAGACGGCCATCGCCCATGCCGACAGCGATGCGCCCGCCGGGCCCGACGACCATCGCGTGCGTCGCGCTCGGACCGGCGTCGATGAGCGTCTCCTCGCCGATCGGGAGACCGCTCGCATCGAGCCTGACGCGCCGCAGGAGACCGTCGACGCCCAGGACAAGCAATGCATACCGAGCCGCTGCATCCGGCCCGTTTGGCGCTCCGTTCACCGATGCGTCGACCTGCTCGAAGCGCACATGGGTGCGTCCTCGGCCGAGCGTCAGCAGCGTTCGGGACACGCTCAGGGCGTCGAGATCCCACAGCGTCACGCCGCCGTCGTTGTCGCCGACGACGCCGAAGCGCCCGTCGGGAGAGACATCGGCGGAAATGGCTTCGACCGAGGGGCCGTCGAGCGTGCGGCGCGTTCCGTCGAGCGGATCGACGATCCGTGGACTGCCCTCCGACAGCGCCACGAAGGCGAGGAAGGGCGAAGCGCGCGGCGTGCGCGAAGAGGGCACGAACGCGGCCGATGCGACGGTCGCCTCGTGGGGGATGTAGATGAAGGGGCCGCGCGTCCACTGCATCTCGCGCAGTGCCCAGAGCGCCTGCACCGATGCGGGCCGGGACAGGTGCGCTGTCCAGAGGAGATCGCGGCCCTCGAGGAGATTCCCTTCGGCGATGCGCTGCCGGCCGCGATCGATGTCCCGCCGGAAGAGCTCGTCGCGGACCTCGTCGGCGAGGGCGGTCGCGGTGCGCTGGGCGGTGACGGCGAGATCGCGATCGGTGCGGGCCTGGTCGAAGCCGATCAGGGCGAGAACGAGTCCGGCGAGCACCGCCACGACGACGATGACGCCGGCGATGAGACCGACGGTGTGGCGGCGGGCGAGCTTCGCGAGCGTGTAGGCGAAGGATGGCACGCGGGCCGAGACGGGCTCGTCGCGGAGATGGCGTTCAAGGTCCTCGGCAAAGGCCGCAACAGTCGGGTAACGCCGCGACGGGCTGAGGGCGAGGGCCTTGAGGGCGATCGCCTCGAGATCGCCGCGCACCTGCCGTTCGAGGGCGATCGGGGTGGCCAAGCGCTGGGCCGCGATGCGCTCGCTCTCCGCGCGATCGACGGTCGCGAGGGCGGCGAGCGGACGGAGGGGTTCCTCGTCGCGCACGGTGCGACGGAGTTCGTCGAGCGAGGGCGTCGCCCGCGGCCCGCTGCCTCGCGACTTCGCCCGCATCGCCGCCCGCACCGGCGTCGAGCCGATGAGGAGGTCGTAGAGAATCACGCCGAGGGCGTAGACATCGCTGCGGACATCGAGATCGCCGCCCGCTGCCTGCTCGGGACTCATGTAGTCGGGGGTGCCGACCGGCAGGCCGAGCGTCGTCGTCATGGTCATCGTGCCGTCCCCGCTCGCCCGAAAGAGGGCCTTGGCGATGCCGAAGTCGATGACCTTCACCGTGGCGCGCCCCTCGCCCTGGCCGTCCACGAGAGCGACGAGGATGTTCGAGGGTTTCAGATCGCGATGCATGACGCCCTTCTGGTGGGCGTGCTGCACGGCCGCGCAGACATCCAGGAGGAGGGCGAGTCGGGCGCGGATCGAGAGGGCGCGTTCGTCGGCGAACTGGGTGATGGGAAGCCCGCGCACGAGCTCCATCACGAAGTAGGGGCGCCCATCGGCGGTGGAGCCGCCATCGAGGACCCGCGCGACATGCGGATGCTCCATCTGGGCGAGCGCCTGTCGCTCGGCCTCGAAGCGGCGCACCACCTGTCGCGTGTCCATGCCGAGCTTGATGACCTTGAGGGCGACCTCGCGCCGAACGGGCTCCTCCTGCACCGCGCGATAGACCGTGCCCATGCCCCCTTCGCCGAGGAGGTCGACGATGCGGTAGCGGCCGATCGTCGCCCCGATGCCGGTGCGGAGAATCGCCGTGTCGAGCGTCTCCGACGGGCGATCGTGAAAGGTGAGGAGCGAACGGATCTCGAGCAGCAGTTCGGGTTCGCCGCCGCAGCGTTCGCTCAGGATGCGTTCGCGTTCCTCGGGCGCATGGTGGCGCACGGCTTCGAAGATCTCGGCGGCGCGCTGAAAGCCGCTCGACGCCGAGGAGCCCTTCGCAGCCCCGTTCGTCGAGCGATCGCCATCATCGCCCTCGGTGCCAGCTTCGCTCACATCGTGCGTCCCTCGGTCGTGCCCGCGAGGCGCCGGGCGAGCCAGGCCCGGGCCATCGACCAATCGGCATCGGCGGTGCTGCGGGCGATGTTGAGCGCCGTCGCGGCCTCCTCGAGGGTCAGGCCGCCGAAGAAGCGCAGCTCGACGACGCGGGCCTTGCGCGGATCGAGCGCTGCGAGTTCCTCAAGCGCGTCGTTGAGGGCGAGGAGTTCGAGGGCATCCGGCGCGTCGATCGCCGTGTCGACCATCTCGACGCGAAGCCAGCCGCGACCGCGCTTGCCGGCGGTGTGCTTGCGGGCGTGGTCGATGAGAATCTGCCGCATCGCGTGGGCGGCGTAGACGCGGAAGGCCGCCTCACCGAGCGATGCCCGCCACGCGTCGCCGAGTCGCGCCCCAAGCCGGAGATAGGCCTCATGCACGAGGGCCGTCGGCTGGAGCGTGTGTCCAGGCCGCTCCTTGCGAAGGAGCATGCCAGCAACGCGACGAAGCTCCTCGACGGCCTCGGGGGGGAGGGCTGGCGTTCCGGGGGATTGCGAGGTTGACTGCGACATGCGAGCAGGGGGCGGCTTTCGGGTGCCGGTCTCGGGCGCCACCCGAACATGGAAGCGCATGCTGGCAGATCGGCGCCCGATGGGATGACACCCCAACCGCTCCACTTCCGCGAGAATCCTACTGCGGCAGTGGTCCCCTCGACGGGTGGTGTGAACCACCAGTGCAGGCTTGCCAGGCGCTCCCCTCCCGGTCGGCACGATCAGGCGCCCCGATGGGCGTTCGCGATCAAGGCGACTTGGTCCGCTGCGACGCCCGCCTCGGCTGCGAAGTCGGGCCATCGCTTCACGGCGTCAGCGACCTCGGCAATGATCCTGAGGGCCCGGCCGCGCTGCATCGATGCCGTCGCCGCGACCGACTTGAGGTCGTCGAGGGTGAAGTCGTCGCGCTTGCCGGCGAGACTCATCTGGTGGTGTGCGGTCCACGCGCCGCTTGGGTTATATGCATACATGACATCGAACGCCGGGGCGAGCGACCAGCGGCCGTTGCGGTCCATGAGGAACGCCATGTTCTTCACATGATCGTCCTGATTGCGGGCGAGGACATTGAAGACCATGCGGCGGAACGCCTCTTCGATGTCGTCCATCGGAAGCGACAGTCGGCGCATGACGGCGATCGCCTGTTCGTAGGAATGGGCCAAGGGATTGTGAAAATCGAAATGGGCCATCGCTCCGAGCGATTGCATGTGGAGTTTCGATCCGTCGGGCAGCCGGTCGAATCGCCGTGTCATGAAATGACGACGGCCATGCTCCTCGAAGAGCCGACAGGATGACATGCGGATGCCGGCGGCCTTCGCCATGAGCGAATAGGCATATTCGATCGCCCCGAATCCCTGCGGGTCGGCGAGATCGCGATCGCTGTTCTGGGCGACGCCGTCAAACTTCATGAGCCAGTATTCGAAACCGGGCGGTGCGGTGACCTGTCCGGAGCGCACCTCATTCGTCTCGGGATTCCATGCGATGAGGGCCTTGGCCCGCGCGCCACCCGCGGATGCGCCGACGCGCAGGATCTCGCGAAGGGCGTGCTCGCGATCGGCGTCCTCGCCGACCGTGGCCGGCAGCGAGACGCGAAGGGCACTCCGTTGGGTGAGCACTTCGGAGGCGAGTGCGACGAGCGCATCGACCTGCACAGGCTTCGTCGTCGTCTCGCGCGGCCCCCTGGTCGGGCGAAACTCGAGTGCACCCATGCCGCGCGTGCCGGTGTAGCAGAGCCTTTCGACGGCATCGATCTCGTTCGGCAATCGTCCCTGCGCCGCGAGCCACGCGTCGATGACGGCGTTGCCGAAGGCATCGGGTAGGGCGTCGGCGAGAAGTCCGGGGAGACCGTGAAAGGAGCCGCGCGGCAACTCGTCGAAGCGATAGATCGAGCCGGCGAGCGGCATCATGAGCGGCGCGATCTCGATGCCGCTCTTCCGAAACGCGTCGGTGTATTCGAAGGTCGCCACCGCGCCGGGACCGTCGACCGACACGGCGCCGATCGTGCGTCCCCAGAGGCGGACTTCCGCGACGGTCGTCATGGTGAGCCTCCTTCGGTCGGTGACGGGCTCGACTCGTCACCCCATGTCCATGCCTTCGTGTCGCCTTGCCGCTTGCTTTGGCCACCGCGCGGGGAGGCCCGACGGCGCTCCTTGGTACGGGCGGCCGCGCGGAGTTGCTCAAGCGGGCTTGGCGTCGGCGGTGGAAGGAGGGCGTCGAGATGGCCCAGGAGTCCAAGGGCGCGGAGGACCCGGAGCAGGTTCGTGAGCTGGGTTGATTCGCCGCTCTCGAGGCGCACGAGCGTCCGCTTCGAGATGCCCGCCTCGCGCGCCAATGCGGCCTGCGTCAGGTTGCGCCGCACCCGCTGGCGAGCCAAGCGTTCGCCGAGCTCCGCCAAGATCGCTGAATCCGTCACTGCGGGTACCTGTGTCATGGTGCCTCTTCTGACCACTCTATCGCCAGAATGGACGGAAGACGACAGTTTTGGCTACTTCCTGCAATCGGAATCAGGCGTGTCTTGGCCAATAACCACAGGCAATGACAGCGGCCCCCCGGGGGGAGGCACTTGGTGGTGGGAGGGCGGGCTGGACCGAACCTACCCCTTCGTCGCCCGCAGCGCCTCGGTGATCGTCGTCGTGCCGGAGAGCACCGCTCGGTAGGCGGCATCGCGGAGGAGCGTCATGTCCCCATCCTCGAGGGCTGCGGCGGCGATGCGACTGGCGTTGGCCCGGTGCATGATCAACTCGCGGGTCCGCTCCGTGAGCGTCAGCAGCTCGTAGATGCCGACGCGGCCGCGATAGCCGGTCTGGCGGCACTCGCGGCAGCCAACCGCCTCGAAGAGTTCCGGCGGCCGTTCGAGCTTCTGCGAGGCGAGGAAGTCGCTCGGCAGGTCGGCCGCGGCCGAGGTGACTGACTTCCGGCAGTGCACGCACAGCCGGCGCAGGAGCCGCTGGGCCATGATCCCCTCGACGGAACTCGCCACGAGGAAAGGCTCGACGCCCATGTCGAGGAGTCGCGTCGTGGCCCCGGCGGAGTCATTGGTGTGGAGCGTCGAGAAGACGAGGTGACCGGTGAGCGAAGCCTGGACGGCGGCGCTCGCCGTCTCCTGGTCGCGGATCTCGCCGATCATGATGATGTCGGGATCGTGCCGCAGGATTGCCCGCAAACCCGCGGCAAACGAGAGTCCGACGCCGGCGTTCACCTGGATCTGATTGACGCCGGGAACGTGGTACTCGACCGGATCCTCAACGGTGATCGCCTTCACATCGTCGCTCACGATGCGGGCGAGCGAACCGTAGAGCGTCGTGCTCTTGCCGCTGCCCGTCGGGCCGGTGACGAGCAGAATGCCGTGCGGTCGGGCGATCAGGTCATCCCAGCGGGCGAGGATGTCCGGCGGCATGCCGAGCTGTTCAAGCCCCATCATGACGGCGCCCTTGTTCAGGACGCGCAGGACGACGCCCTCGCCGAAGAGCATCGGAATGATCGAGACGCGCAGGTCGTATTCGGTGCCCTTGTGCCGGAGCGTGATGCGCCCATCCTGCGGCCGGCGCTTCTCGGCGATGTTGAGGTTCGCCATGATCTTCAGGCGGCTCACGATCGCGTTGCGGAAGCGGCTGATCGTCGGCGGCACGCCGGCGTTGGCGAGCACGCCGTCGATCCGGTAGCGGACATGAAGCTCCTGCTCGTAGGGCTCGATGTGCACATCGGTGGCCCGTTCGCGGATCGCCTCGATGAGCAGGTCATTCACGAGCTTGATGACGCTCGCCTCTTCGGCGTCATCCTCACTGCCTGCGTCGAACCCGGCGGTGTGCTCGTCAACGGTCGCCTCGCGGGCGTCCCCCGAGAGGGCATCGAGCGTGTCGCCGGCGACGCCGAAGTGCCGACGGATGAACTTCGCGATGTCGCCGTCGTCGGCGAGGACGAGATCGACCGACATGCCGGTCGCCAGGCGGAGCTCGTCGATCGCGTGGAGATGGAAGGGGTCACTCGTTGCGACCCGCAGCGTCCGCTCGTTCGGGCCGAGGCGGGCGATCGGCACGCAGCGCAGCTTGAAGACGAGCTTCGCGGGGAGGCTGCGCAGGGTGACCGGATCGGGCTCGATCTCGTCGAGGTCGACGACCGGAAGATCGAACTGCTCGGCGATCGCCTGCAGAATTGCCCGCGGCGGAAGGAATCCGAGTCGGACCGCCGCCTGGTCGATCCGTTCGCCGGTGCGGCGGTGTTCCTCGATGACGCGTTCGAGCTGGCTCGGCTCGAGCAGTCGCTGCTGGCGAAGGATCGCTTCGATGCTCATCGTTGCTGATCGTCGGAGGCCGGAGCGGTGGGATCCTCGCGGCGAAAGAGCGCCGCGGCGACGGTGTGGCCATGGAGCCAGGATTGCCGCAGCGGATCGCGCTGCGAGGGGCCGTCTGATCGGCTGGCCTGCTCCCGATCCCAGGCGCCGAGCGGCCCGATCTCGCCGGCGGCGAAGAGTCCGGCGAGTGGCGGATCGCCAAGGCGACGGGCGAAGTGTCGAGCGTCGACATGCGGAGCGCGGAAGAGCTTTCGCCCGCGACTTCCGCAGGTCGCCATGAGGACCGCGAAGGGAAGTTCGCGCACCTGCTCGCGGTCGAGGAGGAGATCGAGATCCTCGACGGCCGTCGCCCGATCGCGGAGGAAGAACTGCACCGTGCGTCCGACCCTGGCCCGATCGCCGACGATGAGCGTGTTCCGCTTCGTGTCGGCGCCGAGAACGCCGCGGAGGAGGAAATCGCTGCGGCCGAAACGATCGCGATATTCACTCACGGCGAATCCGACGAGGAGTCCCTCGCGCACGGCGATGCGCTCGTCGTCGGGTAGGGCGCCGATCGTCTCGCGGGCAACATCGAGCGCCGGGCGGCCGCCGAGCTCCTCGATGACATTGCCCTTCGCCTTGGTGATGATGAAGGGGCGTCCGACCGGGCGGCAACCGGGACTCACCAGCGGATCGACGGCGATCGGGCCGCTCAGGGTGACGCCGACGGCGCCGCTCGCGGCGAGCGTGCGGTCGAGGACGAGCACATTCGCGCCTGGCTGACTCGAGCCGCTCGCAAGTCCGCCGATGATCGGGAAGGGATGGTCGGCGGTCGCCTCGGCGATGCGCTTCAGGAGAACCGGCGTCTGAAGGGAGAAGGGATCGGCGAAGAGAAGGGTTGCCTTCGCATCGGGACCGGCGCCGAGCTTCTCGCGGATCGTTTCGAGGCTCCAGTGTTCGGTCGGGCCGTCGAAGGGATCGAAGCGCACGGGATCGATCGCAACGCCCGGCAAGCGCATCGCTAGGGCGGAGAGACCGGGGCCGCCTTCGACCTCGTGTCGCGGACCGACGACCCACTCGGCGGTGACGCCGACGATGCAGCGCGGCTCGACCAGCTTCGAAACGAGGCCTGCCGCTTCGCTGAACGCTGCGCGATGGTGGAAGGAGCCGAAGAGGAGGACGAGATCCGCCGCTGCGTCGGCTCGGGCCGCGGGCGTCGCCTCCTCGGCGCCGTCCGAGGTGAGACCGCGGACGAGCTTTGTCGCGACCTCGAGGGCCGCGGTGCGCGTGTCCATCTGCGTCGAAACCGCTGCGGAGGCGGCGAGGGTCGGCAAGGAGGGGAGTGGCATCGGGCGGGTCGGACCGACGCGACGCGGCCGCAGGTCGGTGGAGGGGCGGAACGGAGCCCATGCGTGCGGTCGATCGCGTGGCCCTCAGGGTAGCGGGTGGTGGGCCGATTCGGCGCGGAAAAGCGGGGAAGCTCTGGTGGCACCCGGCTTCACGCCCGCCTCGGAGCACAAATGTGTGGAAGCGGGTCACCCAAACCCCTTGCAGGAACGGAGCCGTTCTGCCACACTCCCTCGTTTCTCCGGCCACGCCCAACGGAAACGGGTGGCCCGACTGACCTTGCAGGAACGCACCCCGTGCCCAATACCGAATCTGCCAAGAAGCGGGTCCGACAGACCAAGAAGCGCAACGCCCTCAACAACTGGCGGAAGCGTCAGATCAAGGACCAGACGAAGGCCTTTCTGAAGACCGTGGTCGCCGGCGATGCCGCCGCCGCCGAGGTCGAGTTCCGCAAGGTCGCTGCGATTCTCGACAAGATCGCGTCGAAGAAGACCATCCACAAGAACGCCGCGAGCCGCCGCAAGAGCCGGCTCGCGAAGCGCCTCAATACGCTGAAGAAGTCGAAGGCCTGACGCGGCGGGGATTCTCCCTCGCAGCGATCGTCTTCTGGTCCGCGCGATGAGGTGATGCCCTCGTGTCCCGTCGCGGCGCCAAATCGAAGTCCATAGCCGGCGCGGCTGATGCCGACGCCGGCTATGTTCTGCGCTCGCAGCAGCCGCTCGAGATCCTCTTCTTCCTCCTGCCGCTGGTCCTTTTCTACGAGATCGGGCTCCTCTCGATTCTCCGGTTCGAGGGGATGGTCCTCGACAACAAGGCCCATGATGCGATTCGCCGGGTCTTCGACGCCGTCGGCATCGACGCGTCGGCGATGAGCCTTCCGGTGCTGTCGCTGCCGGGCATCCTTCTCGTCGTCATTCTGCTCGTCTGGCAGGCGCTCTCCCGACGGCGTTGGCAGGTCGACCTGCGGACGGTGGGGCTCATGGCGCTCGAGAGCGCCCTCCTCGCGGTGCCGCTCGTGGTGCTCGCCCAGCTCGTCGTGCAGGCCTTCGCCTCGGGCGTGCCCGCGGCCTCCGCCGCCGCAGCAGCCGCAGCGCCGGTCTCGCTTGCGGAGTTGCCGGTGCTCGGTCGACTCGCGGTATCGATCGGCGCTGGGCTCTACGAGGAACTCATCTTCCGCATGGCCCTCATCGCCGTGCTGCACACCCTCCTCGTCGATCTCCTTCGGTGGAAGGAGGGCCCCGCGATCACCGTCTCGGTGCTGCTCGCGGCCGTCGCCTTCGCCGTGTACCACCCGCTCCGCGACGCAACCGGAGCGATCGACTGGCCCAAGGCCGTCGCCTATCTCGTCATCGGTGCGTACTTCGGGGCGGTCTTCGCGTTCCGCGGCTTCGGCATCGTCGTCGGCGTGCACGCCGCGTACGACATCGCCGTGCTGCTCATGCCGCGGGAATAGCACGGCGCTTGGGTGCTACGCTCATGGAGTCCTTCAGGAGCCAGCCATGTCGAACACTTCGAACGATCGGTCCCTCTCCCCATCGCTCCTCCAGCCCACGCGCCGCGCGTTCCTCGGGACCGTCGCCTTGGGAGCGGTCAGCGCGGTCGCTCTGCCCGACGCGTTCGGTGCGGTGCAGGCGAGCACCGGCTTCACCCTGCCGGAGCTGCCCTACGCCGAGGATGCCCTCGAGCCGGCGATCGACGCCGCGACGATGAACATCCATCGGACGAAGCATCACAACGCCTATGTGACCAACCTGAACAAGACGCTGGAAGGGGCCTTCGCGTCCCATCCGGAGCTGCGCACGATGTCGCTTGAGGATCTCTGCCGGCGCGTGGCGACGCTTCCGGAAGCGATTCGCATGAGCGTGCGGAACAACGGCGGCGGCCATTGGAATCACGCGATGTTCTGGAAGTGGATGGCGCCGGTCGGGAAGGGCGGTGCGCCGAGCGAAGCCCTCGCCGCGGCGATCACCAAGGCCTTCGGCTCGATGGATGCGTTCAAGGAGCTGTTTGCGGCTGCGGGTGCGGCGCGATTCGGTTCCGGTTGGGCGTGGCTTTGCCAGAAGGCCGACGGGTCGCTTGCCGTCTGCTCGACCGCGAACCAGGACAATCCGCTCATGGAGGGAATCGTCGATTGCCTCGGCACGCCGCTTCTCGGGTGCGATGTCTGGGAGCACGCCTACTACCTTCGCTATCAGAATCGGCGCGGCGACTATCTCAAGGCGTGGTGGGATGTCGTCAACTGGACGGACGTGAGCAAGGGCTTCAGCAACGCGTGAGCGTGACGAGCGGACGCGCCGCCCGCCGCCGCGAGTCGTCGCTACACTCCGCCGCCCTATGGCCCAATCCGCTGCAAAGACCGGCTTCGGCGATCTGCCGAAGGAGTTCCGTCAGTACGCCTCAAGCGCGATCGTCGTCCTGCCCGTTCCCTACGACGGGACGAGCACTTGGAAGAAGGGGGCCGATCGCGGTCCGGCCGCGCTCCTCGAGGCGAGCGCGAACATGGAACTCTTCGACATCGAGACCGAGTCGGAGGTCTATCGCCGCGGCATTCACACCCTTCCGGCGATCACCCATCGCGGCAAGCCGGAGCTCCTCGCCCCGAAGGTCGAGACGGCGGTCGGCCGCATCCTCGACGCGGGGAAGTTCCCGGTGACGCTCGGCGGCGAGCACTCGATTTCAATCGGGGCGATCCAGTCCCTCGCCACCCGCGTGCCGGACTGCTCGATTCTCCAGATCGATGCCCACGGCGACACCCGCGAGAGTTTCCACGGTTCGCAGTACAACCACGCCTGCGTCATGGCCAGGGCTCGCGAACTCTTCCCGATCACCCAAGTCGGCATCCGGGCGATCGACGCCGAGGAGTACCCGGCGATGGACCAGCGCCGGGTCTTCTGGGGGCATGACCTGCACGGCCGCTTCGACGAGCGCTTCACCGACAAGTGGGTCGGCGAGGTCATCAAGCAGCAGTCGAAGCATGTCTATGTGACGATCGATCTTGACGCGTTCGACCCGGCCTTCGTCGGCGGAACGGGCACGACCGAGCCGGGTGGGCTGAGCTGGGGACAGGTCAACGCGCTCCTCAAGCGACTCGCCGCGGAGCGGACGGTGATCGGCTTCGATGTCGTCGAGCTGCTGCCCGCCCCGGGGCAATGGGCGAGCGACATGCTGGCCGCCAAGCTCGTCTACCGCTTCCTGAGTGAGGTCTTCGAGGGTGCTGGTCGGAAGAAGCGACCGGCAGCCCGGGCCAAGCGGACCCCCGCCCGGAGTCGGTCGCGAGGCTGATTGCGGGGGCTTCCTCCTCGTACTCCATGCGATCGTCGCCGATCGCGTTACACTCCCGAGCGTCGATGCCACCGCGGGACTCGTGAACTGCGGGGCATCCATGAGGTTCGGTTCATCCAGCCGAGCCACGGGGCCGCAGTCGGTAGCTGTTGGTAGCAGTTGGTCGCAGTTGGTCGTGGTCGGTCTCAACCGGTCGCAACTGGTGCAAGCCCCGACATGGGGGACCGGCACACGCCTCGTGACAACCTCAGGATGGGGCCCGAATCGGGGCCACCATGGGATCCTCTCGATGATCGATATCCGCAAGCTCAAGGAACTCGTCCGCCTCATGGTGACGAGCGACCTCACCGAACTCGATGTCCGCGACGAGCACGAACAGGTGACCATCAAGCGGGCCAACCCGCACGCCGCTCCGGTGGTGATGGCTCCGGTGCACCATGTCGCCCCGGCCGTCCACCACGCTCCCGCAGCTCCCGCTCCGGCCGCTGCGCCCGCCGCGGCCCCCGCTGCGCCTGCTCCGGCCGCGAACGACGGCGGCAAGAACATCGAGAGCCCGATGGTCGGCACCTTCTACACCGCCGCCGGTCCGGGCAAGCCGGTCTTCGTGCAGGTCGGTTCGAAGGTGACGCCGGACACGATCGTCTGCCTCATCGAGGCGATGAAGATCTTCAACGAGATCAAGGCCGAGACGAGCGGCACGATCGAGGCGATCCTCGCGAAGAACGGCCAGGCGGTCGAGTTCGGCCAGCCGCTCTTCCGGATCCGGCCGGATTGAGTGGGGGCGCCAGAGAACCACAGAGGCACAGAGGGCACAGAGGAAGCACAGAGGAGATGAAGAGACGGGAAACATGAACAAGGGGCGCTCGCTTTCGACGCGATCCCTTGCTCCCGCCCTTCCTCCTCAACATCCCTCGCTGCCCAGCCTCTGACCCAATGGTTTTCTCTGTGCTCCCTCTGTGCCCTCTGTGCCTCTGTGGTTCTCCGGCCCTCTGGTTCTCCGGTTCACTGGCCCTCCGGTTCTCTGGCCTTCCCGCATGTTCAACCGAATCCTGATCGCCAATCGCGGTGAGATCGCCCTTCGCATCATTCGTGCGGCGAAGAGTCTCGGCATCGAAACCGTCTGCGTCTATTCGACCGCCGACAAGGATGGGCCGTGGCTTGAGTACGCCGACCAGACGGTGTGCATCGGGCCGGGGCCGTCGCCGCAGAGTTACCTTCGCATCGAGCGGATCATCGCCGCCGCCGAGGTCACCAACGCCGACGCGATCCATCCGGGCTACGGCTTCCTCTCCGAGAACGCCCACTTCGCCGAGGTCTGTCGCGACTGCAAGATCGCCTTCATCGGTCCGTCGCCCGAGGCGATGGCGCTCTTGGGCGACAAGGTCTCCTGCAAGCGCATGGCGAAGAGGACCGGGACGCCGATCTTCCCCGGCACCGAAGGCGCGATCGATGACATCGACGAGGCGGTCAAGGTCGCCGCGGAGATCGGCTATCCGGTGATCGTGAAGGCGGCGGCCGGCGGCGGCGGTCGCGGCATGCGCGTCGCCCGCGACGAGGAGCAACTGCGGGCCGGCATCGACTCGGCTCGACAGGAAGCGACCGCGGCCTTCGGCAATGGCAGCGTCTATGTCGAGAAGTTCCTCGAGAACGCCCGGCACTTCGAGGTCCAGACCCTCGGTGACCAGCATGGCAACGCCGTGCATTTGTTTGAGCGCGACTGCTCGAGTCAGCGTCGCCATCAGAAGCTCGTCGAGGAGGCGACCGCGCCCGGCGTCGATCCGAAGAAGCGCGACGCCGTCTGCAAGTCCGCCGCGGAACTCATCCGCAACGCCGGCTACTCCGGCGCTGCGACGGTCGAGTTCCTGATGGACAAGCACCAGAACTTCTACATGCTCGAGGTCAACACCCGCGTGCAGGTCGAGCATCCGGTGACCGAGATGATCACCGGCGTCGACATCGTCGCCGAGACGATCAAGGTGACCGCGGGCCAGAAGCTCTCGGTCAAGCAGGATGAGATCACGGTGAACGGCCACGCGATCGAAGTCCGCGTGAATGCCGAGGATCCGAGCAGGAACTTCATGCCGCAGGCCGGTCTCGTCGAGACCTTCGTCGCCCCGGGCGGTCCGGGTGTCCGCTGGGACAGCCATGTGCGGCCGGGCTACCGAATTCCATCGAACTACGATTCGATGATCGGCAAGCTCATCGTGCACGGCAAGGATCGGGCGACGGCGATCGAACGGATGAAGGTCGCCCTCGATGAGTTCAAGATCGGCCCGGCGAAGACGACGATTCCGCTGCACCGGAAGATCATGGACCATCCCGATTTCGTGAACGGCACCCACGACATTCATTACATCGAACGCTGGCTCAAGTCCGGCGGGCATTGAGCACGGGCCGAGGTTGGCAATACCCGGAGAACCACAGAGGCACAGAGGGCACAGAGGTCGCACAGAGAAGGCAAAAAGGGAGACAGGTGGGCGCGCGCTGATGGAAGCGTGCCGGTTTCGGAGGGACTTGAGGAGCGCAGGCGCCGCGCACCGTGACAAGTCCCGACCCAAGTCAAGTCCACTCTGCGCCTACGAGTTTGTGTGACGAGTTCCCTCTTTCCGCTGGCTTCTCTGTGCTACCTCTGTGCCCTCTGTGCCTCTGTGGTTCTCTGCTTCCCTATTTCTCGATCGCCACTTCGCCCGTCAAGAAGGTCCCATGACCCAACTCTCGCATCTTGCCGCCAGCGTTACCTTCGATGACATCGTCGCCGCGCGGGCGCGGATCGCGGACGGGATCGTCGTCACGCCCTGTCGCGAGTCGATGGACCTGAGCGAGCTCACCGGCTGCGCGATCTGGACCAAGCATGAGTTTCAGCAGCGGACCGGCTCGTTCAAGGAGCGCGGCGCTCGGAACGCACTCCTTCTTCTCGACGGCGAGCGCCGCAAGCGTGGCGTCGTCGCGGCAAGCGCCGGCAATCATGCGTTGGCCCTCGCCTTTCACGGCAGGGAACTGGGCATTCCCGTCACCGTCGTCATGCCGACCTTCGCGCCGCTCGTGAAGCGGACGAAGTGCGAACGGCTCGGGGCCCGGGTCATCCTCCACGGGGAGAACATCGCCGAGGCGAAGGTGCGCGGCGACGAACTCGTCGCGAGCGAAGGGCTCACCTACATCCACGGCTTCAACGATGCGGCGATCATCGCCGGGCAGGGGACGCTCGGGCTCGAGCTCCTCGAGCAGGTCGATCGCATCGATGCGGTGGTGGTGCCGATCGGCGGGGCCGGGCTCATCGCCGGCGTCGCCCTGGCGCTGAAGCGATTGAGCCCATCGACCGAGATCATCGGCGTCGAGCCGCGGCGCTGTGCGAGCTACTCCGAGGCCCTCAAGGTTGGCGGGCCGGTGCGCGTGCAGAGTTCGCCGACGCTCGCCGACGGTCTGGCCGTGCCCGAGGTCGGCGATCGGGCCTTCGCCATCGCCCGCGACAAGGTCGATCGGGTCGTCCAGGTCGACGAGCAGGAGATTTCGCTTGCCATCCTGCGACTGCTCGAGCTGGAGAAGAGCGTCGTCGAGGGTGGTGGCGCCTCGAGCCTCGCGCCGTTCCTCTGCGGACAGCTCTCCCACCTGAAGGGAAAGCGCGTCGTGCTTCCCCTCTGCGGCGGCAACATCGATCCGACGATTCTCTCGCGGGTCATCGATCACGGACTCGCGATCGACGGGCGACTCACCCGCTTCACCGCGGTCATCCGCGACCGTCCGGGCGGACTCGCCGCGTTCACGGCGGTGCTCGCCCAGTCCGGCGCGAGCGTCAAGCAGATCCAACACGAGCGGGCCTTCGGCGGCCCGGATATCTCGACCGTCCAGGTCGATTGCATGGTCGAGGTGCGGGACATCGAACACACCCGACAGGTGCACCGTACGCTCGAGGCGGCAGGCTTCCGGATCCTCTCGAAGAGTCACGGGTAGCGGCGGACGGCATTGCGCGCAATCAAGGTTCCGGGCTTCGTCCTGCCAGTGAGTTGCCCATGACGCCGCCCATGATGCCGCCCCTGACGCTGCCCAAGATGCGATCGTCCCGAGTTGCCATCGCCGGTCTTCTTGGCTCAGCGCTTGTCTCGATCGCGTCCGCCCCGGCCGCCGTGGGCCAGGTGGTCGCGGGTCCGTCGCAGGAGGAAATCGAGCGCTGGTGCGAAGGCTGTGCGGGCTGTCCTCCGGAGCTCGCCCCGGCGGTGGACCTGCTCGTCGATGAGATGCGGGATGCTCTGCTTGAGCTTCGCCTGCGGCAGCCAGTGCGAGGGACGCCGCAGGAACTGGCCGAGGCGAGAGGGGCACAGGAGGCGATCGAGACGCGATTCATCGAGAACCTTTTCGCGCTCGGCAAGCCCATCGATGAGGCGTGCCGGCGCGGCCTCATCACCGATCGTCGGCTGGCGCAGCGCATCGCCGCCCTCACGCGTCCCTTTGCGACCGAACGGATCATCGACCCGAGAGCGATCCTGCCGAAGGTCCTCCAAGCGAGCGAGCCGATGCGTGAGGAGGTCGAAGCGGCGTTGGTGGCCGCGGTCGCCGCCGCCGACGCGACGCTCGCAGCGCGGCCCGCCCGGACCTCGGGCCGGCGATTGCCGCTCACGCGCGAGGAGCGCGAGCTGGTCGCGAAGCTCGATGCGCTCCTTGATCGCGCCCTCTCCGAAGGCATCGTCGATGCGGAGGCCGTGGCCCGCTCCCGGCGCGATCTTACCGACGCCCTCGTCGCCCTCGGTGACTCCACGCGACTCGCATTGGCCGTCCTGCGCGGCGTGAAGGACCCGGCCATCGCGGCGCGCGTGTCTGTTGCGACGGACGCCATCGAGCGACGGATTCGCGAACGGCAGGGCGCGATCGCCCAGAAGCTCCGCCGCGGCACGCTTGGTGATGTGTCGGCGCACGATCCTGATCTCGGCTTCACCGATGAGGATTGGACTTCGCTCCGCGCGGCAGCGACCGGCGATGACGGGGAGACGATCGTCGCGATCGCCCGTTGGGGTCGGAGCATGGTCGGGTTGGCCGAACGGGCCGGGCGGTTGCTTCTGCCATCGGCGATCGACCAGCTTGCGGCGGCGCTGCCGATGAGCGGTCCCCGTACGGACAACGAGGCGATCGCTCGCCTCGCTCAGCGAGACGAGGCGCGAACGGCCGGTCCGCTCGACGAGTTGCTGTGGCTCTTGCGGGCGACGCCGGAACGCATCGAGAGGGACATTCCCGGCTTGGCGGGCGACGGGCGTGTTCCGCAGGTCGCCATCGAGTCGTGGAGGGAAGCGATGGCGGCGCTGGCGGTTCGGGCGGAGGCACTTCGCGAGGCCCAGATGAAGATCCCGTACCGCTTCGAACCCGATCCGGCATCGTGGTTCCGGGCCACGCGCGAAACGCTCGCGGCCACCGAGGCAGACTGGCAGGAGTGGCTCGCCGCTGACGCGCGGCTGGTCGACTCGCTGCGTTCGGCGCTGCCCGAACAGGATGCCGAAGACCTTCGCGCCGAGATCACGCTCTGGCATCGGGACCGAACGGTGCTGGCGACGCGCCGTCAGAAGAGCCCGCACGCAGACATACCGCGGCCGCTACCGGTTCCGCTCGCGCCGGCCGTCCGCGCTGCCTGCCGGTCCCTTGCACCAGATGCTCGGCGATCGGTGCTCGAGGAGGCCCTCCGCGCTACCGAGGTCGTCATGCCGCTCGTGGCAGCGCAGCGCTGGCATGCGAACGCAACGCAACTGAGCGGCATCCGACGCGATGAGATCGAGTGGATCGCGGCCGGACGACCGGCTGACCCGGCATTCGGACTGGGGCCCATCACGCTCGATGACGCCTGGTTGGCGCGCGCGAACGAGGCGGAAGCGGCCGTTCTGCCGGTGCCCGTTCCATCGAGCGAACTTGAGGCCAACCCCATGATCGGCGTGGAGCGTTGGGCGACTGGCGTCGATCGGCTCCGGACTCGGATCGGTGACGCATCGCCCGAAGCCCTCGCTGCATTTGATCAGGCCTTCGCGCGATCCTACGACGCCGCTGAGTTCGAATCGGCGGACCGCCGCGCGATCGTTCGGCTGCGTGCCGATGCTTCGCCCGACGGTCTCGAAGCGGTGCTTCGAGCGGAGATCAGCGCCGATCGCCTTGTTCCGCGCATCGTCGAGGCGATTCTCGCGATGCCCCGCCAGACCGATCGGCAGCTTGCCGGCGAACGCGTCCGCATCCTCATCGAGGCGCTCCGCGATGACCAGCACATCGCACGGGTGCGTCTCGGGCGTGATCGCGATCTCGCGGGCGCTCGAGACGGCGGGTCGTGATCGAGCCCTCATGCTCGCTCACGCTTCCGCGGGAGACTCGTTCCAGATTCCGAAGGGATCCCCGAGACGCGCCCACGCCTCGGGGCCGGCGGCGAACTCCGCTGCGGTCAGCAGGCAGCCGTCAAGCTGACGGATGAGGTCGTCGCGGTCCATGCCGGCGCCGATGAAGACGATCTCCTGGCGTCGGTCGCCGAAGGGCTCCTCCCAGTTGGCGAGCACCCACTCGGCGACGCCACCAAGACCCTCCCATTCGCTTCGCGGCATCGTCGCGTACCAGCGGCCGGCGATGTCGAGGGAGAGCGACGAGCCCGCCTGGGCCCATGATCCGCACTGGTCCATGCGCGTCGCCAGCCAGAAGAAGCCCTTGGAGCGCACGACGCCGCTCATGCCGCGATGGAGGAGATCCTTGAGCCGATGCGGATGGAAGGGAATGCGCGCTCGGTAGACGAAGCTCGCGATGCCGTACTCCTCGGTCTCCGGCGTATGGTTGCCCATGAGTTCCTGAACCCATCCCGGACTCGCCTGGGCGAGTTCGTAGTCAAAGGTACGGGTGTGCAGGATGTCGCGCGGTGCAACGCGTCCCTGCGCGGTGCGGAGAATGCGGGCCTTCGGGTTGAGATGGGTGATGATGGCCTCGAGCCGATCGGCTTCGCCGGACTCGACGAGATCGCACTTGTTGATGACGATCACATTCGCGAACTCGACCTGATCGTTCAGGAGATCGACGATCATGCGCTCGTCGGCATCCGCGCCAAGCGCCTGACGGTCCTTTAATTGTTGCGAACTGTCCCAGTCGTGGAGGAAGTGCCTCGCGTCGACGACCGTCACCATCGTGTCGAGATCCGCAACATCGGCGAGCGTGCGGCCGCGCTCGTCCTGCACATAGAAGCTCGCCGCGACCGGCTTCGGTTCACCGATGCCGGTCGACTCGATGAGGAGATAGTCGAAGCGACGCTCCGCGGCGAGTCGGTGCACCTCCTCGATGAGATCCTCGCGCAGCGTGCAGCAGATGCAGCCGTTCGACATCTCGACGAGCCTCTCCTCCGTGCGACTCAGCTCGACCGAGCCGCGCAGGAGCGACGCGTCGATGTTGACCTCGCTCATGTCGTTGACGATGACCGCGACGCGGAGGCCGTCGCGGTTGTTCAGGACATGGCTCAGAAGCGTCGTTTTGCCCGCCCCGAGGAATCCGGAGAGGACGGTGACGGGAAGGCGGCGCGGGGCGGTCCGATCGGTCGCGGGATGCATGGCTCGGCTCTCCTGCACATGGGAATGCGTGTGCATAAGATACCCGCTCCCGCCCGACGCGACACCGGCGGAGGCCGGTCTCCGGCGCCCCATGCGGGGACCGGAGACGCGACCCACGCCGGTGTGCGCGTGGTGGTGCGTGCCGCCGCGTCGTGGGCGAGGCGACAACGCTGTGCTGTCAGACCGTCCAGGCGGCCAGGAGGATCGCGAGATCGCTCGCGTCCACGCTGCCGTTGCCGTCGAGATCGGCATCGCAGCTTCCGCAGGCGCCCCAGCTCGCGAGAAGCACGCCGAGGTCGGCGCCGTTCACGCTGCCGTCAGCGTTCAGGTCACCGAGGAGGGTCGTCACGCAGCTTCGCGAGGCGAACTCGATGCACATCGCGTCCCAGGCGACCATGCAGCAGTCCGGTGCGAAGTCGCAGACGGCAGCGCAGCACGCGGCGTCGGAGCAGCCCGGACCGCCGAGTTCGGCGCAGCCATGCGTCGCAGCGCCGCAGATGCTCTCGAGCTGTCCGGCCGGCACGCAGAACTCCTCCGCTGCGGCCACGCACAGGGTGTCCCAGGCGACCAGGCAGCAGAGCGGATCCTGGGCACAGACGAACTGGCAGCAGGCCGCGGAGTCGCAGCCCGGTCCGCCGACCTCGAAGCAATCGTTCGTCGCGGTGCCGCAGACCGACGGAGGCTGCTGGCCGCCGCCGTCGCAGCTCGCTTCGGCCGCCTGGGCGCAGAGGAGATCCCACGCGATGTTGCAGCAGAAGGAGTCGACCGCGCAGATCGCCTCGCAGCAGGTCGCATCAGCGCAGCCGGGATTCTGCGAGGTCGTGAAGCAGGTATTCGTCGAGATGCCGCAGCCGGAGGGTTCGACCGGAGCGCCTTCGCAGATCGAGACGGCGACGGTCGCACAGAACTGGTCCCACTCGATCTGGCAGCAGGAGGGGGCGAAGGAGCAGACCTGCTGGCAGCAGAGTTCCTCCGAGCAGCCGCTCCCGGTGCCGGGGAGGAAGCAGTCATTGTCCGAGGTGCCGCAGCTCGGAGCGAGGCCACAGAGCTCCAGGGCGGACTGCACGCAGGTGGTGTCCCAACCGATCACGCAGCAGGCGGGATCGATCGCGCAGACGGCGTTGCAGCACTCGGCATCCGAACAGCCAGGGGTATTGCTCGCGATCGTGCAGTCGCTCGTGGCGCTCAGGCAGCTCTCGAAGGTTTCGCCCGCGTCGCAAAGGTCGAGCGCTTCCTTCACGCAGAGCAGGTCCCACTGCGTGTTGCAGCAGAAGGGGTCGATCGCGCAGACGGTCGCACAGCAGGCGGCGTCGCTGCAGCCGGCGACGGGGCCTGACTCGAAGCAGCCGTTCTCGGCGACGCCGCAGCCCGAGGGCGGCGGGGGATCGACCGGGCCGCCCTCGCAGAAGGTCACGGCGGTCGAGGCGCATCCGGCGTCCCATTCGATCGTACAGCACTGCAGATCGACGGAGCAGACAAGGGTACAGCACGCGATATCGTTACAGCCGGGACCGGATCCGACCTCGAAACAATCATTGGTCGAGACACCGCAGACATCGAGCGGTCCTTCGCACTCGCAAAGCTGCTGGGCGGCGTTCGAGCAAAGCAGGTCCCACTCAATATTGCAGCAGAAGGGATCCTGCTGGCAGACGACCGCCTCGCAGGCGGGGTCGTCGCAGCCGGGGCCACCGTTGGGGGAACAGCAATCGCCGGAGCCGGCCACCGCGATCGCGGCAGCCAGGAGCGGAGTGATAGCGAACAGACGCACAAGTCGTCCCTGTGTAAGGGTCATTGCAACCTCGCTTGTTATGAATGGAAGCCCCGATCCAGAACGGTGGGGCGAAGACATGAGAACGAGATGCAATCGTTCACCCGACATGCCGGATTCAAAAAGACAGGTACTTTCCAGAAACGCGAATGCGTTCGCATCAACAACCGGTGACCGCGGCGAGCGGGGCGGTCGGTGAGCGGGAGACTCGGGAAGGGTGACCGCGGCAGGGTGACCGCGGAAGGGCGACTGGGGAAAAGGGTGACCGCGGCAGGGAGCGGTACACTTTTTTGCGTGACCATCGAAAGGACGGACGCTGGGTTCCTGCGCGATGGGAAGCCGATGGACCTCGACTGTCCGCGGTGCGGCTACCCGGTCGGCGCTGTGCTCACCGCTGAAGCGGAGAGCTGGCCGCTCGAGAGTCGTTGCGCGGAGTGCGGCTGCGGATTCGCGTGGCGCGACCTCTTCGGCGGGATCGCGACGGCGCCGCGCACGCTGCTCGAGCACGCCCCGTGGCGACGACTCTGGCGGGCGCTGCCGACCACGCTTCTCTTCTCCATGCTCGCCAGGCCGCAGTGGCGTCGCCTCCGCATGGAGCATCCGATTCGTTGGATGCGCCTGCTGATCGGTGCGCCGCTCCTAATCGTGTTGCTTGCCCTCGCCCAACTCAGCATGACGCTGGCCGACGCGGTGGGGATCGCCCTGCAGATGTCGCCGAGAATCCAAGTGATGGCGCTCTATCCGAGCCCCGATGGTACGGAGCTGGTGCCCCGCCGCGTGCAGCATGAACCAATCGGCCTGCCGGCGATCCTGCGGTCGGTTCTCCCGGTGATTGTTCAGCCGACGAGCGAGCGCTCGCTTCTGTTGCCGGTGACGGCGGTGATGCCTCCGCCGGACTGGCTGGCCAAGGCGAGGGCGGCAGCGTCCACCATGGAACCCCTTCCGCCGCTTGTCGAGCGGCCGGTCGAGACCGCGCGCTCGATGGGCGTATCGCCTTCAGAGTTGTGGAGCAGGCGTGGAACGGTGATTCCGGCACCGGCCAGGCTCGCGGGTCTGGCGGCGCTTGTCTCGGTCCTTTCGTTTGTGTTCCTTCCGATTGCGAGAAGGCGAGCGAAGGTCCGCTTCGTCCACCTCCTTCGCGCATCGGCCTACCTCATGCTCGGGGGCATCCCGGTGGTGGCGCTTCTCTTCGCCATCAATACCGCTTTCACCGTCCCGTGGACGACCGCTGCAGGCCAGGTGTTTCGCGCCGAAGGCAATGACCTTCCGGTCCTCCTCGTCTCGATCCTGTATCTCGCGTGGTGGTGGCGATCGGCGGCGGGGGACTACCTTCGGATGGCGCGGCCGTGGGCGGTTGGTGTGAGCGTCGCGACGCTCGCGGTGCTCGTGGCGATGATCGTCGATCTGGCGTGGGGGATCACACGCTAGCCAAATGTCCTCGTGTCGTCAGCCGCGGAGGATCTCGCGCCACCGCGGATCGGCATCGCGCCGCGTGCGAAACCAGAGGCGGGTCGCGCCGAGTCCGCGTTCATCGCTCCAGGCGCTCCACGCGATGATGTGGGCGTCGCTGTAGCGTTCGCCCGACCAGAATCCATCATCGGCCCGGCCGTGGGCGACGCGATGGCCGCGCGGCGGGAAGAGATCCCAGCGTTCGATGTGGCTGCCGAAGATCGCGGTATCGAGCAGCCTTTCATCGCCGCGACCTCCGCCGACGAGGAGCATGATGTTCGGCACGCCGGGAAGAAACTGGGCGTGGGCCTTGCGAAGCAGCCGTTGCACGCGCTGCAACTCCTCTTCAAGCGCGACATCGAGCCCGACGGTGAGGATGACCCGATCGCCGGGCCATGGGGCGATGATGCGCACGCCGCCGACGCCGATGTCATCGGCGTTGCGAAAGACCCACTCGTCGCCGACGCTCGCCTGATGAATGAAATGACTGGCCTCGGAAAGAAACGGATCGAGGAGCGATGCGTCGGCTGGCCAACGAACCCCGACGAGGTAGGGCCGTCGAATGCGCTCGAGGAGTCGCAGCGAACGCGGCACGCGCAGCGTCGTCGAGCGTCGCTCGCGCGGCGGCGTCCATCGCTTCACATGGAGGGCGAAGGAGCGATCCTCAAGTCGGGCGAGAAAGTCGGCGGTATGGCCGCGCGGCGTGGGGGCTTCGAATTGGATCCGTGCACCGCGAGCGATGAGGCGGAGGGCGATGGCCGCTTCACACTCGGCGCTCCGCTTCCGCTCGGGTCCTTCATTGCCCTCGAGGAGCTGAAGGAGCTGCCGAAGGGCCCGAAGGGTGTGGGCATCACCGGCGCGCTCGGCGATGCGATCGGTCAGTTCGCCGCGCAGGCGAAGCGCAAGCGGCGCTGCGCTGTCGTCGCCTTCCGCGTGGTCAGGACTTGAGCGTGGTCGTCCCACGAGGACGATGGTAGCGGGAGTGGCGGGCGTTATCCGCCGCGCAGCGCCAGGCGGAACGATCCGCGCGACCGGATCCCCGAGCCTCGCACAACCCACCCCAACCCGACGAAATCGCGCACCCCGCGGGACTCCTACCGCCGCGATTGGCCGATCAATCAGGCGTCGGGTTGTTGTCGGGAACCGGTGGCGGACACCGACCGACCCTCCGACGGGAGATACTCATCATGCGCATCGGCGAAATGCTCGTTCAGAATGGCATCCTGACCCAATCGCAGGTCGACCGCGCGGTCGCCGAGCAGCGGGAGAGCAACGAGCCCTTCGGCGTCGTCTGCGAACGACTCTTCGGCGTCCATCCGAAGGTCGTCGAGGGGGCGTGGGCGGAGCAGTATGCGAAGCTCGTCGCGACGGTCGACGCTCGGCTCGATGCGGTCGATCCCGCTGCGGAGTCGATCGTGACCCGCCGTCAGGCGTGGCAGTTTCGCTGTGCCCCGCTGCGCTACGAGGACGACCACCTGGTGATCGCGACCTGCGTGCCGGCGCTCCCGCGAGCGCTCCGCTTCGCGACGACGCACATCGCCTCACCGGTCTTCTTCGTGCTGGTGGAGCCGGAACAGCTCGCTGCGCACCTCACGGCCCGCTTCCCGATGGTCGGGATGGACGCAGACATCATCCGCCGCGGCTTTCAGGCTGCGTGACGGAGAGGTGAGAGGCCGCTGTCGAAGATCAATGGCAACTCGCGGACTTGAACCGCGGACACCCGCATTTTCCCAAAGGGTGGCCGCGACGAGGCGGATCAATGGCAACTCGCGGACTTGAACCGCGGACACCCGCATTTTCAATGCGGTGCTCTACCAACTGAGCTAAGTTGCCGTGAGGCAGGTCGGTAGGGTACGAAACATCGCTCGTCTGTCAAGCGGATCGGTGGACACGCGGGACCGACTCCCTCGCCCCCCCCCGAAACATTCTGCATCAGGCGTCTGCATCAGGCGTCTGCATCAGTCGTCTGCATCAGTCGTCTGCATCAGTCGACGAGGCGGAGTCTGATATCGGAGCGGCCGCCCCGATCGCGGCGGCGGATCGCCCGGAAGACGATGCCCTCGTGCTTCCACCGCAGTTCCGTTGGCCGCTTCACCTGGGCCGACGCCGGTTCGACGGTGGTTCGGCTGGTCGGGCTCGCTTCCCGGGCCCGCTGAACGGCCGCCTCCAGGACGCCGAGCAGTCGATCGGTGAGCCAGACGCGCAGGGGTCGGACGCCGACATACGCGCCCATGGGTGCCAACGCCTCGGTCGCGGCGACCGGTCGCTCCATGGACTCGTGCGATGGGCATCCCTCGGCCGGAAAGGTCGGTTGCGTCGCGTTGGCGGGGGCCGTTGCGGGAGTGGTGACGGTGCTCGTGAAGAGGCTGACCCAGAAGCGCCGCGTGAAGACGATCGCGTCGGCGTCGTCGAGACGGGTGTGGCAGGCCCGAATGAGGGGCGACTCGTGTCGCTCCCAGAGGTCCGCCCAGGCGCGCGGGTGGCCTCGCACACACGCGACTGCGATGGCCACATCCTCGAGATTGGCGAGGACGCGGGCAGCGCCTGCCGCGTCGCCGAGATGCGCCTGATCGAGGTGGGCAAGCACATCGTTCGGCGTGACGCCGTATCGCTCCGCGGGGGCCGCTGCGCGGGCGAAAAACTCGCGGCGCACGCGATCGACGAGCGAACGATCGATCGATCGCCACGCCATCGTCGGCGCCGTCGGAGCGCATGCGCCGGTGGCGCAGTGACTGGATTCCGGTGCGGGCGAATGCAACGCGATCTCCACGGGCGTCCGGATCAATGGGCTCACACAGGGCTCCGCCTGCCACGCTTCGCACGCTTCGTCCGGCATCTCCGCCTCCTGCGAGTGGTCCGGCGGCGCGCGACCAATGCATGGTCATCGCACCGATTCGTTCACGAGGCTTCGCGAGTCCATACGCGTTCGCCTCGCAACGCGGCCGCAGTGTATGGGTGGGCGACTCCGCGTCAACGCGGTTCGCTGGCGAAGTGCGTTTCCGGCAAGTAACTCACCGTGACCCACCGTGACCCACCGTGACCAAGCGCGGGCTCGTCGTGAACGGTGAGAACGCGCGTGCCCTGCGATCGCGCTCAGCGGACTTGGCGTTCGATCGCAATCGAGCCGAGCAAATCGCGATGGAGGTCCCGTAATGCCGGGAATCGCTCGCGCCATGCGAGCAGCGCAGCGTGGTCGGCGGTGGCCGTGATGATCGTCTCGCGATCGTCCGCCTCGGCGAGGACCTCCCCGGTCGGGGCGATCACCATCGAGCCGCCTGCGTAGGCGAGCGTCGGATCGCGGCCGATGCGGTTCGAGGCGACGACGAAGGCCTGATTCTCAATGGCCCGGGCGATGAGGAGCGACCGCCAGTGATGCTGGCGGGGGGCCGGCCAACTCGCCCCGACGAGGAAAAGGTCCGCGCCGGCAAGGGTCGCGAGGCGCCAGAGCTCCGGAAATCGAAGGTCGTAGCAGATGAGCGGACAGGCGGTGAAGGGGCCGACCGAGGCGAGGGTGAGGCGATCGCCGCCGCGGTAGGCCTCGGTCTCGCGGCCGAAGCCGAAGGGATGGACCTTCGCGTAGGGCGCGGAGAGCGAACCGTCTGGCCGGGCGATCACGCATCGGTTCCGTCCGAAACCGTCCGCTTCGCGGGTCGGGTATCCGCAGGCGATGAAGATCCCGCGGCGTTTCGCCTCCGCTGCCGCCCAGCCCGGCGCCGACGAGGGGGTGATGCGATCGAGGTTGATCGAGAAGCCGACATCGCCGAGTTCCGGGAGGAGGACCAGCGAGCCCTCGGGGAGGGCAGCGCGATCGAGCAGGGCCGCGAGCGTGCCTCGGTTGGCGTCGGGCTCTTCCCACGCGATGTCGTATTGCAGTGCGGCGAGGAGCATCGTGACGCAGTGTACGGAGCGTGGCTCGCCGCAGGATCCTTGCGGGGCGGTATCGTCCGGACGACAGCATGGCGAACGGTCGACGACCAACCGAGTCGGGGAGTGCGCTCGGAGAGGAGCGCCGGTGGTGGCCGCTCCTTCGCTATCTCGCCTTCAGCTTCGTTCTCACTTGGCTGCTCCTGTTCCTCGCCCTTGGGCTCGTGGTGGAGCACGACGCCCAGACCATCCGCGATGTGTATCTCGAGGTGGCCAGCGCGATCCTGAGCGGCGATCTCGTGGCCTACGCGTGGTTCGGTGGGATCTCCCTCGTCCTTGTCGCCCTACAAGGCATCTTCTTGCTGCCCATCTACCGACCGCCCGAGGCGGCGCGGCACGGGCGAAGCCTGCGCAAGTCGGCGGTGATGCTCGGTCTCGTGGCGGCGCTCCTGACGGCTGGGGTGACTTGGGCGATCCTCGAAGTCAGCTTTGGCGACCTGGAGGCGGTTGAGTATGCCGACGAAGTGCTCTTCAGCGGAGCGTTCTTCGTCATCCCTGGCGCGGTCCTCGTCGTTTCGTGGATCCTCTGGGGACGCTTTCTTTTTCGCATGAGTCACGCAGCCGATCCGGTCGGCATCGACCGCATGCTTCTTCCTCTGCTGAACGCGACCGCGATCGGCATGGTGCTCCTTCTCCCGATCGACGCGATCTCGCGTCAGAAGAAGCAGTGCTTCTGCGCGACGGGTTCCTACCTCGGGCTTCTGATGGGCATCCTCGCGGTGATCTGGCTGGTCGGCCCCATGGCGGTCTTGCTCCTGAGCCGTCGCCGACGCTTGGCCCTACGCCGCCTCGCGTGCCTGCAATGTGGTCACACACGCCCGCCAGGCCAGAGCGATGTCTGCCAAGAATGCGGCAGGGGATGGACGAAACGCAGACGCCGGCGATTGGAGCGAGCGGGTGTCCACTCGAGCGTCGGGTAACGAAAGAACCAGAGCGAGCGTTTGGTGACGAAAGAACCAGCGCGAGCGTTTGGTGACGAAAGAACCAGAGAACCACAGAGGCTCAGAGGGCACAGAGGTAGCACAGAGAAGTCAAAGGATTGAAAGGGAAGGGGCCCTTCGCTGCACAGTCGGCTGCGCCGAGAGGTTCGAGCCCCGTCTGGGTGTCGCTCCGACTGCTGTCTGCTTTCTGCCTCGGCTCTCTCGCGATGCGGACGCATCGCGCAGGGTGACCGACGGGGCTCGAACCCGCGACGTCCGGGACCACAACCCGGTGCTCTGCCAACTGAGCTACGGTCACCGACGGGGTGCGGAGTGCGGACCCTGCGGGGACCTGTGGGGACCGCCTGGGAACTCCTGAAGGCCGATGGCCGGACCTTCGCGCACCGTGCGGGAGTCTGACTCGCCGCAAGAGGCCAGCATAGCCGAAGTTCCGGCCCCCGGTCAACGCCGCGGCGATGACCGGCTCGGGCGCAGCGGGCGTTCGTGGGTACACTCCGACGCGTGGCTTGACGGCGTTCGCTCGGGTACCGCGGATTGGCTCCGACGCCATCGCGCCCTCCGCGCGACCCGTCGCCGGAACCTCCGCCTCGGTGGGGAGTCGCAGCTTGTGCGATGAGCCCTGCTGGGGGTGTGCCGCCCGCCACCATCCTGCTCTCAAACTCGCGTTCATTCCAAGAGTTGCACCCATGGCCACTGCCGTTCGTTCTCGTGCCGCTGAGTTCCTCGCCTCGATCACTGGCGGAACCGTCCACGCCAATCTCGCCGTGCCGGTTCTCGTCGAGCACGCGGTGCGCCGCGGCGAGGGACGACTCGCCTCGAACGGGGCCATCACCTGCGACACCGGCGATCGCACCGGCCGCAGCCCGAACGACAAGTTCCTCGAGGACACCCCCGGCATCCACAACAACATCGACTGGGGCAAGGTCAACCAGCCGGTGACCCCCGAGGCCTTCGACAAGCTCGAGGCGCTCGCCAAGAAGTACATGGCAAGCCGCAAGGAGCTCTACCGTTTCGACGGTTACGCCGGCGCCGACCCGACCTATCGCCTGAAGGTTTCGGTCATCACTGAGGAGGCGTGGCACTCGCTCTTCGCGAAGACCCTCTTCATCAACGCCGAGCCCGCGGCCCTCAAGGGCTTCGAGCCGGATTGGCTCGTCGTGAACTGCGGGGCGATGCGGATCGAAAATCCCGCCGAATACGGCCTCAAGACCAACAGCGGCATTTGCATCGCCCAGTCGCTCGAGCGCCGCATGGTGCTCATCTTCGGCACCCGCTACGCGGGCGAAATGAAGAAATCGATCTTCTACGCGATGAACCACGACCTGCCCGCGATGGGCAAGGACGCGGGCACCGTCGGCGGCGGGGTCTTCCCGATGCACTGCTCGGCGAATGTCGACAAGCAGGATCCGACGAATGTCGCCCTCTTCTTCGGCCTCTCGGGCACCGGCAAGACGACGCTCTCCGCCGATCCGCAGCGGGCACTGATCGGCGACGACGAGCATGGCTGGAGCGACGCCGGCGTCTTCAACATCGAGGGCGGTTGCTACGCCAAGTGCATCAAGCTCTCGAAGGAGGGCGAGCCGCAGATCTGGAACGCGATCCGCTTCGGCAGCGTGCTTGAGAATGTGATCATCGACGACACGACCCGCGCCCCCGACTACGACTCGCAGGCCAAGACCGAAAACACCCGCGTCACCTACCCGGTGAGCTATGTGCCCGACGCGAAGATCCCGTCGGTCGGCGGGCATCCGAAGAACATCGTCTTCCTGTCGGCTGACGCCTATGGCGTGCTGCCGCCGGTGTCGAAGCTCTCGCCCGAGCAGGCGATGTATTACTTCATCAACGGCTACACCTCGAAGCTCGCCGGCACCGAGGCTGGCGTCACCGAGCCGCAGCCGAACTTCTCCGCGTGCTTCGGCGGCGTCTTCCTGCCGCGGCCTCCGATGGTCTACGCCGAGCAGCTCGCCGCGAAGATCCGGAAGCACGGCACCGATGTGTGGCTTCTCAACACCGGTTGGACCGGCGGTCCCTACGGCATCGGTCATCGCTTCAAGCTGAGCTACACCCGGGCGTTCGTGACCAGCATCCTGAACGGAAGCCTGCGCAACGCGAAGTTCGTCGAGCACCCGATCTTCGGCCTGCGCATGCCGACCGAAGTCCCCGGCGTGCCGAGCGAGGTGCTCGACCCGCGGAACACCTGGGCCGACAAGGCCGCCTACGACGCGAAGGCCAAGGAACTCGCCAAGAAGTTCCGAGACAACGACACCAAGTTCACCGTCACCCCCGAAGTGCGCGCCGCAGGACCGCGGGCGTAAGCGTCGTTTGAGCACCGCAGGATCGCGCTATGCCCACGCTCCTTTTCGATCATGGAACTCGCCCCGGCTCCACCGGACTGCTCGGTGAAACCCTGCGCGAGTATGGCCACCGGATGCGCGTCGTTCGCCTTGCGAGCGGCGACGCCTTGCCTCCGGACCTCGACGATGTCGACGCGATCGTCATCGGTGACGGCGGGCAGACGCTTCTGAGCGGCGCTCCGGCGTGGGCGGAGGGCGAGATGGCTCTTCTGCGCGAGGCCCATGGGCGACAGATTCCGATCTGCGGACTGGGTTTCGGGGCGAGACTCCTCGCGAAGGCACTCGGCGGTGAGATCGTCAGCGGTGAGGACGCCGGCTGGCGCGACCTCAAGCTCAACTTCCCGGGCCGCGAAGACCCGCTCTACAAGGGCATTCCGTGGACGCTGCCGCAGGTGATCCGGCAGTCAGAGTCGATCGCGAAGCTGCCGGATGGCGGCACCCCATACGGCTCGACCGCCGTGGCAGGGACGAAGCCCGTGACCCGTTCCTTCGCCGTCGGCGTCTTCACCTTCGGCTTCGAACACAAGTGGTGGCTCGATCAGTCCCTCGCCCAAACGGAAGGGTCGGGCGATATCGCCAGCGGATGGAGCACCCACGGCGCCCAGTCGATGCGCTTCGGCCGACGCCTCGCCGAGTCGATCGCCCTCTACCTCATGCCCGTCGATCGCGTGCATGCGGGGCGGGTGAAGGATTTGCATTACTAGCTTGAGCGAAGCTCTTTTGAGCGCTCCGTAGCGCCCTTCGGGCGCACACTCGCTCTGGCGCGCCGGGCGCGGCGGAGTGAATCCGCCGCTGGCTGTTGGGGGGTTTCCTTGAGCGCAGCTTTCTTTCTTGAGCGCTCCGTAGCGCCCTCCGGGCTCTGGCGCGCCGGGCGCGGCGGAGTGAATCCGCCGCTGGCTGTCGGGGGTTTTTGATCGCTCCGTAGCGCCCTCCGGGCGCACACTCGCTTTGGCGCGTCGGGCGGCGTCGCTGCTCATCGCCGTATGACTCCATACGCCTCGTTGCGGCTCCTTGCCTGTCGCGAACATGTCGCGCCGCACTGATCGCGAATGTCTGAAACGCCACACTGGCGACAGCGAGCCGGCATGCAGTCCGGGCGCAGGAGCTTTGCAGCGTTGAAGGCAACTCGAGATCTGCGATGCGTCCTTCGGCGTCGTACTTTCGAGCGATTCGTCGATTGGTCGATTGTTCACATGATGAAAATCGCAGGAAGCTCCTTGCGTCCCTGCGCGACGGTGATACCGTCCAAGAATGAGACGCGGAAATTCCGCCTCTCGCGCCGTGGTTGATCGTCACGAGCTGTGGTGGAGAGCGGACCGCCGCTTCCGCAGGATCAGATCCGGCGTCGGCGGGTTTGAAAAGGGATTTCTCGAATGGCGAGCCACAAACGGCGAAGTCGTCCCCAGCGTCCGGCCAGCGCGTGCTCGGCACCCGCTGCTGTTTCCGTTGTCGGTTTCTCGCTGCTGATTGCAGGGGGCCCGGCGTTCGGACTCGCGCAGTCCGGCGGCGGTATACCCCCCCCCCAGCTTCGTCTGGTTCGACTGAAGGCTGATATGTGCGCGGCGACGCCGGGGCTCGAAGCGGTGCAGATCCCGTACCGGAATGAGGCATCCGCGATCGGCGAGACCGTTGGGATACCGGACGCGACCTACTCGTTCGATCTGGAGACGAACTCCTTCGCGATCAACGACGATGGGCTCGTCGTGGGTGCCTACGGTCTTCCTCTCGATCCCTGCTCCGCTGCGACTGCGTTCGGGCAACAGAATCCTGTTCGCGCCCGAGCCTTTGTGTGGATTCCGGCAAGCTATACGGCCCTGCCCGCTTTCGTTCCGCGTGGCCAGGTTCTTGACCTGCACACGCTCGGGGCTCTCCCCGCCGACGGTCGAAGCATCGCGGTCGATGTCTCGCGAACGAGTGCGTGGGTCACCGGGTCATCGGGATATCCATTCAGCTTGAACTCGAAGGCATGGGCGTGGAACCTCGCCGCGGCGGTCAGCTCGGGGGGATCGCTGACTTCGATCCCCGCGACCGATCTCCATCCGCTGCTTGGAAATGCCGAGCCAGCGCAGCCGGAATCGGCCCTTGCAGGCGATCGAAGCATTGGAACTGCTGTCCGACACGAAGCCGGCGACGCCTATCCGATCTTCGTTGGTTCGTTCACCCACGCCTGCGGCGATCAGCCGGAACGCTGGAAGGGGTTTCGGTTGCGCCTCGACCAACTGCCCGACACGACTTCCCTCTGGGGCATGCCACTCGGCGGATTCAAGTCGTCTGCGCGCGACATTGCGGTCCATCCCAACGCAGAGACCGAAGACGATCTCTTCATCGTTGGGGGAAGCTACGACTGCTGGGGTGCGACGCTGGATCCGTGCGACGGCCCGTTTGGACCTTGTTCACAATCCTGCTTCAGTTCGCATCGTTTCGGCGGTGTCTGGTTCGGTCCGTGGGATGACAACGACGAGAATCCCCTCTGGACTGTTGACGAGCTGCCCTTCCTCCGCGACCGCGTCGATGAGGTCCTGCCTCCGATTGAGTACGGCGGCAACATTGGCTCGGATGGATTTCGAGCGGAAGTCCGCGTGAATCGTGCGAACGCCGTCGGCGAGCTCGCCGGAGTCGGCGCTCGCGACCACACGGACACCGTCCCGCCGACGCCGGGAGTCTGTCGTCATCGCGCCGGATTCTGGTGGTACGAGTCGATGGTTGGGTGGCAGGGCTGGGATATCGATCGGCAGTACGCGAGTCTTCAGCCTTTCGCCGTCAGCATTCAAAGCCGAGCTTTCGGTCTCTCGCAACGGACCCCGAATCGGCCTGTGCTGCTCGTTGGCGGCGAGGACAACACCGCTCCCTTTCCGCGCGCGGTTTGCTGGTGCGGCTACGGATCGAACTGGGAACGGTCGTTCGTTGCATTTTCGGGCGCCGCGCCGAATCTCGTCCCGCGCGTCCGTTGGGACGAACTCAATGTCGATGGCGCGATGGACGCCGCGTACGGCTTGGACCTCGCTGCGTGGCAGATCGAATCAGTGCATGATGTCAATGCGCTTGGCCAAATGGTCATCCTTCTTCGAGGCAACTCGATCGAGGCTGGCGACCGAGCGTTTCCGGCGATCCTGACGATCGCCCCCGACATCAATGGCGACTTTCTCGTTTCCGGACCAGATCTTGCATCGGTCATCGCAGACTGGGGAGCGGTTCCGACGGGCCTGACATCGACGCAATCAGATCTCGACGGCGACGGACAGGTCGGTTCGACTGACCTTGCGACTCTCCTCGGCGCATGGGGGACCGTCGCGGACCTTCATCCGTTCTTCTGCTCGGCAGGTTTGGCCGGGCTGGCCGGCGAAACGAACGAGTCTCAGCTTGGCGTCGAAATCACCGAAAGCGGAGTTGACGCGGCGCTCGCGCTGCTTGGCCTGACCGACATCACTGCGCTGCAGACCTGGCTTGCCGGCGCGACACCCGAACAGGTGCAGGCGCTCGGCGAAGTGCTCGTGGCACTCGCCAGGGCGGGAGATACACCGACCGAAGGAGGAGACGGCCAATGACACAGTCACAGCGAAGACTGCATGGCGCCATGCTTGGATGCGCCAGCGCTCGGAGCGAATCCGCGCAACGCGCCGGCGCGCCGATCTGGATGCCTGCTGCCGCTCGCACACCCGCTGCCTGGAAGTGTTGTGCGCTCGTTGCAGTGCTTGCTACGGCCTCACATGCGACTGCGGGAGCGACCTTCTTCAATTCATCGGCGGAATGGATGGCGGCGACGGGGGGCGCATATGACACGGTTGACTGCAATGTCGGATCGCTGCAGTTTCTGTCTAGCCAGTACGCCGACTACGGCGTGCACTTCGACGGGATCACGGCACTTGCAGGTCCGGGGCCGGGGTTCTTTCCGCTCGACGGATGGGGTGTCGGTAGCGCGTCGGTCGTCAATCCGGTCATTCCAATCGCGCTCGATGGCGGACGCACCGCGTTTGGCGTTGAGTACATCTTTGGCGTGCATTTCCAGCTCTTCTCCCAGGGCTCGCTGATATTCGATTCTGGCAATCACTATGCGAGCATCTTCTCGGCGTCCGAGTTCGTCGGAGTGGTCCTCGACCGGCCGTTCGATGCGATCAAGATCGACGGCGGCAATTTCACGACGCTTGAGGCCGACAACTTTTACATCGGCCATCCGATTCCGGCGCCGCCGGTGGCCGTGACGCTCCTTCTGCCGGCGCTCGTCCGCCGTCGGCGGCGAAGGTGATGTCGGAAGCAGGCGGCTTTCATGCCGCCGATGCAGACCGACGCGGCGAGCGGTCACCGTAGCCGATCGACTCCAGAGGGGCCAATGACACAGTCACAGCGAAGACTGCATGCTGCCATGCTTGGATGCGCCAGCGCTCGGAGCGAATCCCCGCAACGCGCCGGCGCGCCGATCTGGATGCCTGCTGCCGCTCGCAGAGCCGCGGCATGCACGTATTGTGCGCTCGTTGCAGTGCTTGCGACGGCCTCACACGCGACCGCGGGAGCGACCTTCTTCAATTCATCGGCGGAATGGATGGCGGCGACGGGGGGCGCATATGACACGATTGACTGCAATGTCGGATCGCTGCAGTTTCTGTCGAGCCAGTACGCCGACTACGGCGTGCACTTCGACGGGATCACGGCACTTGCAGGTCCGGGGCCCGGGTTCTTTCCGCTCGACGGATGGGGTGTCGGTAGCGCGTCGGTCGTCAATCCGGTCATTCCGATCGCGCTCGATGGCGGACGCACCGCGTTTGGCGTTGAGTACATCGGGGATGTCCGTTTCCAACTCTTCTCGGCGGGCTCGGTCGTCTTTGACTCCGGCAATCACTATGACGGCGTCTTTCCGTCCGGGTTTGCGGGTGTGATCCTCGATACGCCGTTCGATGCAATCAAGATCGGCGGCGGCAACTTCACGACGCTTGAGGCCGACAACTTTTACATCGGCCATCCGATTCCGGCACCGCCGGTGGCCGTGACGCTCCTTCTGCCGGCGCTCGTCCACCGTCGGCGGCGCTCTGTCGAGTGACCAACGGAGAGGTTTCGCGATCGAGTCTTACGCCGCTTCGCGACGGGCCTGATCGCTCTGCAGGTGGTGACGGGCGATGATGTACTCGACCGCCGCCTCGTTCTCGGGCGTCATGTCCACGAACTGGAGCGCGCAGTGGTGGCGATGCTCGCCCTGTCGCCAGGTGCGGAGCACCTTGGCGGTGCAGGTCACGCGCACCGCGCCATCGCTCAGGACGAAGGGGATCTCGCTGGAGAGGGGCTTCCGACTTGCGACGAGGGCGCCCGTGGTCGAGAGATTGACGAGCTTGCCCGCGTTGCAGGTCACCGATCCCCCGAGGGTGAAGCGGTGGGCCGAGCGGTCGTCGACCGGCTCGATGGTGGTGCGGGCGGCGAGCGGCGCGGTGTGGGTCGCGCGTCCGGAAGTCATGCGCAGGTCAGCCATGGGGGATGCGATCGGCCCATGGCACGCGCGGCTTGAGTCTCGCTCGCCGGAGCCGCCCACCGCGATCACCCGTGGAGTGGCATAGTTCGTCCAGTCCAGAGGGGTCGTCCAGTCCAGAGGGGTCGTCCAGACCGGTAAGGTCGCGTTGACCCCCGCCCGTGATGCACCGGCGTTGTCGCCTTAGGCTTCGCCGGCGAGCGCCTTGCGGAGCGGATCAAGGGCCTTGCCGAAGCGGACGCCGCGGCCGATCGAGGACTCGTCGAGCTGCATGCCCGAGTCGCCGTCGGCCGACGGGGCGATGAAGCGACCGCCCGATGCGTCGGCAGCACGGCGCAGGGAGCTGAGCGACGCGAGGCACGCCGGATCCCACGGCAGGCCGAGGAACTCGATGATGCGCTTGGTCTCCTCCTCCGGATGCCGCAGGAGACGCTCGTAGGAGACGCTCAGGATGGGGAGCGGCTGAAGGGCCTTCCAGTGCTCAATGAGCTCGCGATAGACGCGGATCACCGAGCCGAGATGGGTCAGGCTCGCCGACCAGGGGGCCACCGTCGCGGCGACGCGCTCGAAGCAGGAGATGCCGACATCGACCGGGTCGCGATCGATGTGGATCACCCGCGCCTTCGGGAAAAGCTGGCCTAGGAGGCCGATGTAGATCCAGTTGTAGAGCTGCTTGTCGGCGGTCCGCAGGGCGGTGGGACCGAAGACATTCGTCGCTTCGAGATAGCGGCTCGCGCAACTGTTCAGGAGATCGACGCCGACGAGCTCCTTGGTGATCGTCGGCCAGGAATCGGCGAGCTCCGGCTTCATCAGCCCTTCCACCTGACGACGCACGACCTCGACATCCCCGGCGTCGGTGGCCTGCGGATGGGCGGCGATGATGGCTTCGATGAGGGCGATGCCGGAGCCGGGCAGGGAGGCGATGAAGACGGGGCGCTCGGAGGAGTTCGTCGAACGGGCGAGTGTCGGCCACGCCTCGGCGCTGAAGGTCTTCTTCACATCCGCGATCCACGACTGGTAGCGATCGAAGTCGAAGCGCACCGGAATCGTGCTGTTGGCGGCGGTGTACGCGGCAACGGCGGCGTCGTAGCGGCCGAGCCGTTCCAGGGCGAGCCCGCGAATCTGATGGGCCTGGGCGCGATTCACCGGTCCAAAGTCCGCCGAGTTGTCTGGCTGGCTGAGCACCGGATTGATCACCTCGATCACCCGCTCGAACTCGCCGAGGTCGTAGTGGGCCCACGCCGCGCTGATCGCCGATGCGGGCGACTTCGGGATGCGCTCGAGAATCTTGAGGGCGAGCCGCGGCTGACCCTGGCGACGCCTCGCGTTCGCGAGGAGCCCGAGCGCCGGCACATGGTTGGGCTTGATCTTGAGCGACTGCTCGAGCGTCTCGACCATCCGGTCAAACTGCCCCTGGCGGAAGCGGAGCTGGGCGATCGCCATGAGGATGCCAATGTCCTTCGGCGCGGCCTGTTGGGCGGTCGTGAGGGCACGCTCCGCTTCAACGAAGCGTCCCTGCATCGTGCGGAGCTGTCCGCGAAGGCGATAGGTCTCGCTGCCCTGCGGCGACATCCTCGCGAGCATCGCCAGATCCTGCTCGGCGGCGGCGAGTTGGCCGCGGACGAGCGCGGTCGTGATGCGCTGGATGAGCGGCTGGATCTGGTTGGAGCCGGGATTCAGATTGGGATTCGAGACGGGCGGGAACATGCGTGGGATTCCGTCGATGGGACGCGCATCGGGTTGCGCGGCAGGGGGCAGTGGAGGCGAGCGATGCGGGCGAAGCTGGGTTGGAGCGAGGCGCGAGTGGCCGCTCGCTCAACTCGACAGAAGCGGCTCAGCGTAGGCGGCGCGCATCACATCGAGGGCGGCGCCGAAGCGGGAGCCGCGGCCGATCGAGCTGTCGGTGATCGGCTTCGACGCCTGCTCGCTCGAGAGCGTCGGCGGCGGAAGCGTCGCCCCGTCCGCGGTGCGGCCGGTTCCCTTCGGAGCCTTCCGATGGTGGGCGAGGCAGGCGTCGTCCCACGGAAGCCCAAGGAACTCGACGATGCGCCGCGTCTCCTGTTCGGGCTCGCGGACGAGCGTCTCATACTGGACGGTCAGGATCGGGATCCTGGCCACCTTCTTCCAGTGGTCCATCATGACATCGCAGGCCTTCATGGCGATGCCGATCGAACGCAGCGACGCCGACCAGGGCACCGAGACCGGCCGCAGTCGCTCGAAGCAGGAGATGCCCACATCGGCGGGATCGCGACGGAGGTGAATGACCCGCGCCGCCGGGAAGACCATGGAGATGAGTCCAACCGAGAGCCAGTTCATGAGGTGCTTGTCCGCGGTGCGGAGGGCGTCCTTGCCGAACTGGTCGGTTTCCTTCAGGTAGCGGTTGGCGATGCGATCGAGCTCGTCGACGGAGAGGCTCGGCACCTTGTCCACCCACTGCACCGTGCCGTCGGGGGTTCCCCACTCGTTGATCTGACCTCGCAGGGCTCGGGTTTCGCCGGCACCGGCGCCCTGCGGATGGGCCGCGATGATGCGGTCGAGGAGCGTCGTCCCCGATCGCGGCATCGAGGCGATGAAGACCGGGCGTTCCGAGCGGACCGACGAGACGCGGGCGGTGGCGAGGAACTCCTTCGAGAAGACCTCGACGATGTGGGCGAAGTTCTTCCGCATCGCCGCCTCGTCCATCCGACCCTTGAAGTCTTCCTTCGCCTTGGAATAGGCGTCGATCGAGGCGTCGTAGCGTTCAAGGGCCTCGTTGGCGAGCCCGATGATGTGCCAGAGGTTGCTCCGCTGGGCAGCGTTGATCGATGGGGCGTCGAAGCCCTTCGTCGCGACGGCGATGGCCTCCTCGTATTGCTTCAGATCGAGGAGCGCCCAACCGGAGACGGCCGCACCGACCGCGCCGCTCTTGTAGCGGCTCACCCTGGCCAAGGCGTCCTCGGGATGGCCAAGGCGACGCTCGCAGCTTGCCATGCGGCAGGTCGCCTCTTCGTCGCCCGGACGGATCGCCATGACCTCGCGGCAGACCTGGAGGCAATCCTCATCGCGGCCGAGTCGCCAGTAGAGCGATGCCTTCGACTGCATGACATCGACGCCCGGCGCCTGCCAGCGCTCCGCCCGACGGAGCAACTCCTCGACCTCCTCCAGACGCGACGCCTCCATCACGATGCGGGCCAGCAGCAGCCACGCGACGCCGTTCTGCGGCTGAACCGCAAGCACCGATCGGCAGGCGTTCTCCGCAAACTGGAGCTGCATGCTCCGGTAGGCGGACTCGGCGCGGGCAAGCATCTGGTCGGGCGGAAGGCGGATCAAGGGAGCTCCAAATCGAGGTGCATGGCACGAGGCGAAGGGCCTCGCGGCGGGCCGAAGGCAAGGGCGATCAAGCCGGGGCGAAAGACCGAGATGATACGGGAACACACCCCCATATCGCCCTCGCACCCGAGCGGGAGAAACCCGCATCGCGCACCCTCCACGGACTCGCGCGACTGGGGACCGTCGGCATCCCGCTTGACAAGCTTCAGGAAAGAAGCGTTGATAACACCGATCAACGGTTCGTCTCGTGGGCCAGTGACGCTCCTAACGGAGACTCCGACGTATTCCCGCAGCCGCGTTCCGACGCGTGGTGCGGGCTGGTCCCCGAACCGATTCACCTTGCGAGTGTTTTCATGCACCCCCGTCCCCCTCTCGAGGGAACTCCGCTGCGCGGCGCGCGGCGGCAGGGCGAGCACCGGCCGGACGCGGCCGAGGCGACCCCGCTCACCGGCTCTCCATCCGTTTGCCCCTCCACGAAGACCGTGCTCCGCGCCCGGCGAAGCCTCTCGATCGATGTGTCGACCGAGCATCGCTGCCTGCGGGCATCGGCGCCCTTCGCGGCCGGTGACATCATCCTCGTGCTCGAGGGTCTCCTCAGTTGCACGCCGTCGCGCTACTCGGTGCAGGTCGGTCCCGATCTGCATGTGGTGCCTGCGCCAGGCATTCCCGAGGAGTCGGTGCGGGCAGCGTGGCGCTTCCTCAATCACAGTTGTCGTCCCAACGCAGCCTTCGACGGTCCGGTGCTCGTCGCGTTGGCGGCGTTGCGGGCGGGTGATGAGATCACCTTCGACTACAACACCACCGAGGCGACGATGGCCGAGCCCTTCGCATGCCGCTGCGGGCATTGCGACGGACGCATGATCAGCGGCTATCGCGACCTCGGGCCAGTCGAGCGGGCCCGGATTCGAAGCTGGACGGCGTCGCATCTGCGGGCGGCGTCGGGTGAGGAGAGCCGCGCTGTGGTCCGTGGCGACACGCGTGCCGTGACAGCGACGGCCTGATATGCCCAAGGCCCTCGAAGAGGATCGACGGGTGGAAAGCGACGGGTGCCCAACGCCCGCCGCGTCATTGTCCGCGCACCCGCTTCTCATCGCACGGTTCGATCGGTGGGCGCTCCAAACGCCCGACGCCGTCGCCATCGAGCTGCCCGCGAGCGCAGCCGATGGGAGTTCCTCGCCCGTGCGAAGCTATGCCGGGCTGGCCCGCGCCGCTCGCGCGATGGCCGATGCGATCGCCGATCGCGTCGGACCGGCGGCGAGCGCAGCGTCGTCGACCCGACCGGAGGTGATCGTCGCGATTCGGCTCGGTCGATCCGATCCTGATCTCTACGCGGCGCAGCTCGCTGTCATGAGCCTCGGGGCCGCGTTCACCTGCGTCGATCCGAGCTTTCCGCCCGAGCATGTCCGGGCGATTCTCGAGGACGCCGGCGTGCCGGTCGTCCTGACCGACACCGCGGGCGCCGAGTGGCTCGCGTCGCATGGACTGGCGAGCGGCGCACGCGAGGCCGTTGATGTCGGTCGGATCGTCGCCGCAGGAGCGACGGAGGCGACGCCCGCTCGGCTGCGCCCGCCGCCGGCGTGGCTCACCGGCGAGCGGCTCGCGTATCTCATCTACACCTCGGGGACGACTGGTCGCCCGAAGGGAGTCGAGATCGAACATGCGAGCATCGCCAATCTCGTCGCCAGCGATGTCGAACGCTTCCAGCTCGGGCCGGAGGATCGCGTCGCCCAGTGCTCCTCGCCGGCCTACGACTCGTCGATCGAAGAGGCTTGGCTTGCCTTCGCGGCGGGGGCCACGCTCGTGCCGCTCGACGACGAGACCGTGCGACTCGGGCCTGACCTCGTGCCCATTCTCCAGCGCGAGCGCATCACCGTCCTCTGTCCGCCGCCGACTCTTCTGCGGACGACCGGCTGCGTCGAGCCGGAGAAGGACCTGCCCTCGCTTCGCCTCCTCTATGTCGGCGGCGAAGCCCTCCCGCAGGATCTCGCCGACCGATGGGGACGCAACCGCTGGCTCGAAAATGGCTACGGACCGACCGAATGCACGGTGACGGTGATGCGGACCCGCATCGAGCCCGGCGTCCCCGTCTCGATCGGCCATCCGGTTCCAGGCCACACCGCCCACATCCTCGATGGCGACCTGCGGCCCGTTGCCGACGGCGCGTTTGGCGAACTCTGCATCGCCGGAATCGGCCTCGCCCGCGGCTACCGCAACGCGCCGGCGCAGACCGCCGAGCGCTTCGTTCTTCATCCGGAGTTCGGGCGCATCTACCGGACGGGTGACCTCGTTCGACGCCGCGAGGATGGCTGCTGCGAGTACCACGGCCGCATCGATGCCCAGGTGAAGATTCGCGGCTATCGCGTCGAGCTGGGGGCGATCGAAGCGGTGCTCGCATCGGTTCCCGGGGTGCGCGAGGCGGCCTGCTGCGTTCAGGAGGATGAGGGCGTCCCGACGCTCGTTGCCCACTGCGTCCTTGCCGAAGGGAGCGGTGGGTTCGATCCGGAGCATCTTCGGCAGGTCTGTCGCGAGCGACTGCCGGCCTACATGGTGCCCGCGCGGCTCGCGCCGATCGCAGCACTGCCGACCACGGTGGGCGGCAAGCTCGATCGGAAGCGATTGCCGCGGATCGAACGGGCGATCGCGGATGGCGAACGCTCCCGCGCGATCCGCGCGCCGCGGCACGCATCCGACGCGCTGGTACTTGATGCCTTTGCGACCACCCTCCGACGCACCGCACCGATCTCGATCGACGATGACTTCTTCCTCGATCTCGGGGGCGATTCGCTCAGCGTCGTCGGCGTGCTGTGCGAACTCCGCAAGGACCATCGCCTCGCCGGACTGACTGCTCGGGACATCTACGGCGGTCGCACCGCGTCTGCGATCGGGGATCGGATCGCGGCTGCGTTCGGGGATCGGATCGCGGCTGCGTTCGGGGATCGGATCGCGTCTGCGATCGGGGATCGGATCGCTGAACCACTCGAAGGCCAGGTTGGCCCGCCTGAGGCGCGGTGCGAAGCCGATGCCTCCTCGCGCACCAGCGCGGACCGGATCGCCTCACCCGCTCCGGTCACGGTGGCCCGTTCATTCGTGACGGCGCTCATCCAAGGCGCCTTCCTGCTCGGCTCGGTCACGATCAGCGCGTGGATCTGGTACGCGGTCGGCTTCCTCCTTGGACCCTGGGCCCTGGAGACCTTCGGCCCGGTGCTCGTCGCCATGCTTGCCCCGCCCGCGGCGGCGCTCGCCATCCTCGCGTTCGCCCCGGTTGCGGTGCTCCTGACGGCGCTTGCCCATCGACTGCTCGTCGGCCGAACGCGGCCTGGCCAGATTCCGGTCTGGAGCGGCGCGTATGTGCGATGCTGGATCGTCGAGCAGTGTGCGCGGCTCATCCCGTGGTCGACGCTCGAAGGGACGATCTTCGTCGGTACGGCGCTCCGAACGCTCGGCGCGACCGTTGGCAAACGCGTGCATGTCCACCGCGGCGTGCAGCTTGGGCGCGGGGGGTGGGATCTTCTCTCGATCGGCGACGATGTGACCCTTCGGCAGGAGGCGTCGCTTCAGGTCATCGATTACGCGAACCGGTCGATGGTCCTCGCACCGATCACGATCGGCGACGGCGCAACCATCGGCGTCCGCGCCGGGGTCGGCGGGGGTGCGACGGTCGGAGCCGGAGCCTTGGTCGAAGCCCTCTCCTTCGTGCGGCCCGGGACGCATGTTCCGGCAAACGGGCGGTGGGATGGCGTGCCGGCCCGAGCCGCCGGCGAACGGCCTGCGACGCCAACGCCTCGCGATCGCGGCATCGACCCGCTCCTCCACGGCGTGCTCACCCTCGGGCTCCGCGTCGCGCACGCTGCGTGGCTCGGCGTTCCCGTCGCCGCTGCGCTCCTCCTCGTGGAGTGGCTCGGTGGCCAGGGTGGCGCGGAGCTCGTTGCGTGGCTGTACGCAGGGGAACTCTCGCTCGTCGGGCTGGTTGTCATCATCCTCACCAGTTTCGTGTGCGTGCCGATCGGACTCCTCACCCAGGCGTGCATGGTGCGCTGCATGGGACGCGTGCAACCGGGCACGGTGAGTCGATGGGGATTCGACGCCCTCCGCATCCACGCGAAGAGCGCAGCCGTCGACGCGGCGGGACGGTGGTTGAGCGGCACGCTCTACTGGCCGATCTGGCTTCGCATCGCGGGCATGCGCATCGGTCGCGGATGCGAGATCTCGACGATCATCGATGTGGTGCCGGAATCGGTGACGATCGGCAACGAGTGCTTCTTCGCGGATGGGATCTATTTCTGCTCGCCGGTCGTCGATCGGGGGACGATCACGGTCGGGGCGACTTCGCTCGGAAGCGGCACCTTCCTCGGCAATCATGCCGTGGTTCCGGCGGGCGGCCGCTACCCCGACGGCATGTTCATCGGCGTGGCGACGGTCGCCGATGCGGCTCGGGCGAGACCGTCGAGCGGCTGGTTCGGACATCCGCCGATGGAGCTTCCGCGGCGCGATGTCGTCGAGGCGGATCGAGGGCTGACGCATGAGCCGGGGGCGATGCGCTTCCTGTCGCGATTGAGCTGGGAAACCCTGCGATTCGCGTTGCCGGTCATCCCGACGGTCGTGGTCCTCCTCTGGTTCGGTGCGGTCGGTCGCAGCGCAGCGGAAGCCTCGACAGCGAGCGGAGCCGGCATGGTCGCCTTCCTCTGCGTGACGCTTCCCGTTCTCACCCTCGCTGCGCTGACGAGCCTCTGCCTCGTGATTCTCCTCATGAAATGGGCGCTCCTCGGACGCGTCCGGCCGGGCCACCATGCCCTTTGGAGCTGTTGGTGCAGTCGATGGGACTTCCTCTTCGTCGCGTGGGGCATGTATGCAAAGGCCCTGCTCGAGCGGCTGGAGGGAACGGTCTTCCTCACCTGGTTCCTTCGGGCGATCGGCATGCGCGTCGGTCGCAATGTCGTGCTCGGCGACGGATTCGCCCAGGTCGTCGATCCGGACATGCTCACCTTCGAGGATGGCGCGACCGTTTCCTGCAATTTTCAGGCCCATACATTTGAGGATCGCATCCTGAAGATCGATCATCTCGTGATTCGCGCCGGCGCGACCGTCGGTCACCATGCGGTGATCTTCTACGGCGCCGACATCGGCGAAAGAACGATCGTCGAGCCGCACAGCGTCGTGATGAAGCGCGAGTCGCTTCGGGCCGAAGGTCGTTACGCCGGCTGTCCGACCGAACTTGTGGGCTCGGCGGAGTGAGCGCGGCCCACGGCGCGTTCGGCTCAGCTCGAGCGGTCTTCGTCAGGGCGATTCGGCGGGAAGCAGGCGAAGGAAGGAAACCGAACGCGGCGGCAGCGTGAGCGAGAGCGGCAGCGGTCCTGGCGGAATGCGGGAGCGCACCGGCTCGATGAGCTGCGGCTCCACGGCGGTGTTGCTCGCATCGAGATCGGGACCGCTCAGGACGCTCAGCTCACCGCGGGCGATGCGCTCGATGCCGGGTACCTCAATCGACCAGTGGGTCGCTTCCTCGGTGGCGTTGACCGCGCAGAGGATCACCTCGCCGGTGCGTTCGACGAGCGTCGCGGAGGTGGCGATGCGCTGCGCCTGCCGCTCGTCGAGATCGTGGATGACCATTCCGTCGATCGAGCAGCGCACCCGGCCGGCGCTACAGACGATCTCCAGCGCGTACCAGCGCCCGGGTTGCAGGGCGGGGACGGGATGCTGGGCGTCGGTCGGCTCGCCGACGGGCACCCCCTGGCCAAGCCGCAGACGCCCGCGATCATGTCGCTCGAGGGCGTGGACGCGCCGCCCCGCATCGTCCGGCGACGCCCCGGCGAGGACCCATGCGGTGTGATGGTCGCCGTCCCGGGCGTGAAAAGCGACGATGAGTTCAGCGTCGCTCGCCGGCGACGAGTCATCGCTCGCTGCGGCGTTGCCCTCTTCGACGATGCCTCCTTCGACGAAGCGTGCCTCGAGGCGAAGCGTGTAGTCGCTCGCCTCGGCAAGGGCGGGCAGGTTGAAGAGCGTGAGGGCCGACTCGTCGCCGCTCGCGTCGATGACCTGCACGCCGTCGTCCTCGCGCCGCGTCCAATTGCCCGTGATCGGCTGGGCATCGGCGCGGTCGAGGAGTAGCTCGGGCCCGCCGTCGGCCAAGGCGACTCGAATGTTGCGAAACTCGGTCATCGACCCGCGGGCGCCGATGCCGACGCCCCCCGTCGGCGTGACGAGCGGTAGCGGCGGCAGCTCGACCGGGAGCACGCGGTCGCCTCGATGGGTCGCATGCAGCGCATGGACCCAGTAGGCGGGCGTGGTGAGCGTGGCGATCTCATCGACCATGCCACCGTCGAAGCGCGGGGCAAGGAGAAGGCCGGCACGGCCGACGGGATTGCCGCCGCCGGCGCGATCGATCGAACTCGGCGCGACCGAACCGAGCAGGCCGTGATGCACCGCGATCGCCACACGGCCCGCCGCACGCTCGAGGCTCGTCAGGAAGGCGGCCTCGGCGAGCGCGACATCGAGCGTCGCTTCCGGGGCGTCCACGCCCCAGGCGACGAATGCAAGCGGCGGACCGTCGCGGCTCTCGCGATCAAGGAGGCGGGCCCGCTGCCAGAGGAGACCGAGGTCACCGATCGCGCTTCGAATCGCGAAGGTCGGCGGCGCCACCGGCGTGAACACCGACGAGCGGGCCGAGCGACGAGCGAGCTCCTGCTGCAGCGCCGTCGTCGCCAGAGCGGCTGGCTCGACGGCGATGGGCGTGAGCCCCGGCGCGCTGCCGCGGGCACCCTCAGCGGCCTCGGCGGTCTCGATCCACATCCCGTAGCGGAGCCCGAAGGGGGCGGGATGCCCACCATTCGCGCGGAGCGATCCTTCGGTCGACTGTTGTGACCCGTTGGCAAACTCGATGAGTTCGGCCGCCTCGAGCACCGCATCGGGATCGAGGGCGACGAGCGTCTCCGCATCGAGATCCTCGGCCCACTGGAGCGTCTCGAAGAGCCCGAGACCGTCCACCGACCAGTGGAGATCCTCGGCTGGGTGCTCATCGGCTTCGCTTGGGGTCGAAGGAGCTCGGTCCGCCTCCGGAACCGGATCCTGAACGGCCGCAGGCTGTTGAGCCGGATCGGGCACCGCGTGCCCCGGGCGCGTAACGATGTCGCCGACTGTTCTTCGCCATCGCCGCGTCGAGGAGCCCGTCGCGGGATCCCCGGCTGCGGCCGACCAGGGAAGGGCGAGAAGCGTCGGGTGAAGGGCATCGACGAGCTCGGCACGATCGCCTCGAAGCCCGTGGCCGCGCCAGGTGCTCGCCGGTACGAGCGACACGAGATCGATGAGAACATCCCCGTCGCCTTCGGTCTCGAGCTCGAGCGTCGCCATGGTCGAAGCGGAGCGGGGCGTCAGCGGAATGCCGTGACGCGGCCAAAGGGGAGTGCGGGAGCTCTCGCGCTCGGGCCGCTGGGTCAGGTCGCGGGCGTCGATGCGTCCCTCAGCGATCACCAAGCCCTCATCGCCGCGGAGCCGGATCCGAAGGGCGGCCTCGCCGTCACGGCGGGCATCGACGCGGAGGAGAAGGCGGGCGCCGGCCTCGACCCGAAAGCCGCCGCTGCTGGCTGCCGCATCCGGTCGACGGGCGAGGGCGCCGACGGATCGCACCTTCCCGTGGAGTCGGATCGCCCCCGGGCTGCGTGGGTCGGGCCCCACGACGCGTTCGACGATCGAGCCATCGCCGCGAACCCAGCCGACGAGTCGATCGATGCTTGCGGCGTCGTCGCCCTCGCCGGCCGGCCATGCCTCGAACGAGCGATTCGGCAGCAACTCCGCGAGGAAGAAGGCCTCGCGTTCGGCCGGCGAGGCTGGAAGGGCGTGCCCCCACAGGGTTCGAGGGATGGACGCGCCCGGCGCGTCGGCGCGAATGACGACGCGCACGCTCTCGGGCTTGGTGGGGGAGGCGTCCTGCGAGCCCGCGGCCGCCATCGCAACCGCACCCGCGAGGAGCAGGGTGGCGGTGCGCCGGGCGCGCGGAAACGCGAGCGCGTCGATGAGGCAATAGGCCGAAGCAGCCATCTCCACGACACGGTATCAGAGCGCGTGCGCCGATCGGCGCAGGAGTGCTAGTGTGGTGTTCCAGAAATTCGCTTCCATTGCGACGGCCCTGTCCGCGTCGGGCGGCGTCGCCGCTCCTCGCCGTATGACTCCATACGCCTCGTCGCGGCTCCTTGCCAGCATCTCACGCCGCCCGGCGGGGCTGCGGAGACTCACCCCGAAGCGCCTCACCCCGAAGTGCGTCACGCTGCGGGGATTCGCGGCAGTGCCGAATGAGCTCGGAGCGATCGATCGGCTTCGTCGCGTACCCGTCACACCCGACCTCGCGGCAGCGATCGGCATCGCCCTGCATCGCGTTCGCGGTGAGGGCGACGACGCGGCCCGTCCAGCCGCGTGCGCGGAGGGTGCGGGTGAAGTCATACCCGTCCATTTCGGGCATGAGCATGTCGGTGAGGATCACATCGAAGGGCTCGTCGGCGCCGCCGGCGGTCAGGCGCTCGGGAATCAGGGCGAGGGCAGCCTTGCCATGTTCAGCCGTGGTCACCTCGGCGCCGGCCTTCCGCAGGAGATGCTCGATGAGGCGGCGATTGTCGATGCCATCCTCGACGAGGAGCACGCGCCGTCCGTCGAGCGGACGCCCCTCGATCGAGACGATCTCAGGCCGATCGTGCAGGGCGTTGGCGGCTTCCTCGGGGGTGATGAAGCGGACGCCGCCGATCGATCCGGCCGCGACGCGCAGGGTGAATCGCGTGCCGACGCCGGGAGCGCTCGTCACCTCGATCTCGCCGCCCAGGAGTCGGGCGAGCTGTCGGCTGATGGTCAGTCCGAGGCCGGTTCCGCCGCGCTCGCGCGCCGTAGTGAGCGAAGCCTGCTCGTAGGGCTGGAAGAGCCGTGCGATCTGCTCCTTCGACATGCCGACGCCGCTGTCCTCGACGGTGAATCGCAGCCGCGTGCCGGAGGCCTCCTGCTCGAACCCGGCGCGCACGCGCACGCCGCCGGCGTCGGTGAACTTGATGGCGTTGCCGACCAGGTTCACCAGAATCTGGCGCAGACGAAGCGGATCGCTTTCAATCGTCTCCGGGATCGGCGTCTCACAGGTGATCGCAAGCGCGAGCGACTTGGACTGGGCGCGCACCGACATGAGGAGCGAGAGGTCCTGGAGGAGCCGCGCCGGACGCACCGGCACGCGCTCGACGGTCATCTTGCCCGCCTCGATCTTCGAGAGATCGAGAATATCATTGATGAGCGCAAGCAGATGTTCGCCGTTTCGCTTGATCGTATCGATATGGTCGAGCCGCTGCACCGGAGCGCGCAGCCGGTCGCCCTCTTCGGCGAGCAGGTCGGCGTAGCCGAGAATCGCGGTCATCGGCGTGCGAATCTCGTGGCTCATCGTGGCGAGGAACGCGGACTTCGCCTGCGACGCGAGGGCCGACTCGACGGCCATCGCGCTTGCCCGATCGGTCGTCTCGCGCAGTTCCTCGAGCGTCCGGGCCATGGCGGCCTCGGCCCCGCGGCGCTCGATCTCGATCCGTTCGGTGATGTCGACGAGCATTCCGCGAAGCAGCCGCTGGCCGTCGACGAGCTTCGGCGGCGCGATCACAGCGGCGATCCATCGATAGCTGCCCGAGGCCTTGCGGATGCGGCAGTGGATCTGTCGCGCTCGCGTCGCATCGCCGGACTCGGCCGGCGGCGCGAGGCATGTGTCGCGGTCCTCCGGGTGAACGATGCGCTGCCAGAATCCCGCCTCGAGCCAGACCCAGGTCGGATACCCGAACTTCGCGCACTGCGGCGAGACATAGGTGAAGCGGCCCGCGGAGAGGTCAAAGACCCATGACACGGCGTCCACGGACTCGATCAGATCGCGAAATCCGACCTGAGGCTCGTTGGGACCGCTCGACCCGGTGTGAGGAAGGGTGGGCATCGCAGGGAGTGGCCATCGCCGCACCGTCGGAAACGGGGCTGCGGCAGGGGCCGGAATGTTCGGTCAGTCCACCGTCAGGAGTCGGCCACGCCCGAGCAGCAAACAGGTGGATTGACGAGTCTGGTCAATCGGTCAGTTTCGGACAGTGATGTATCGAATCGCTTGCAATTGTGAGCAGTTCAACCCACGCAGACAGTCAGCCAGCAGCATCGCCATGCGGCATTCTCGGACCGGGCGGACTTCTCCCGCGCTGAAGCAACCAATCGACTCATTGGCCAAGAAAGCGCCGGTCGCCGCACTCGACCTTGATGCGCTGCATGATCTCCCGCATCTTGTCCATCGCGGTGACCGCCGAGCGGACCTGTCCTTCCAGCGGCTCAAGCGTCGACTCGTGGAACTGCCGGGCGACATCGTCGTTCCAGCACTCGGAGACGCGGTCCCACTTCTGAAGCAGGTCCTTCAGGGCGACTTGGGCCTTGATGCGGCCTCCGGTGACGCTCATGGTTCGATCTCCTTCGGCGGTGGTGGGGCGTTCGACGGTCCGTCGTCGCCGGTGCGGCGCATGCTCGTCGTCGCCATCGAGGTGCGGGCGTTGTCGAGGAGGTCGCGGAGGTCCGGACTCGGCATGCGGAGATACTCATCGAGCGCGCGAGCCATGCGCGAGAGCCGCAGCACGGCACTCGGCAGGTCGCGCTCGACCGCGGCGGCGAGCGGCTGCACCGCACCCTTGTAGATCGCGTACTGGCGCTCGAGCTCCACCGCCCAGCGCTTCGCGTTCTTGAGACACCGCTCGGCCTCCTCCAGCTGGGCCTGGGCCTTCGCAAGCGCCTTCTTCTCGTCGACGACCGATGCCCGCTGGTCGTTCGGCGAGGGCGTGATCTGCTTGCGGAAGAGGGCCGACTTGCACATCGTCACCTCCTCCTGCTTTTTGCGAATGACCTTGGTCCAGTAGGTCTGGCAGTCGCGCTGCACCCAGTCGAGGGTGCGGACGATCTCGCCCTCGGATTCGTTGAGGGCGAGTCCGCCCTCCTCGATGAACTTGATCACCGCAGCCTTGAACTCGTCAAGGACATGCACGGATGTGATGTGGGCCTGGATGGTCATGCGGGACCCGAGCCGTCGGTGCGAGCTCAGCGCTGGTTGATGTATTCCTCGATGCGCTCCGCCTTCCGCAGCAGGAAGGGAATGTGCTGCTCCGAGGCCTTGATGAACTTCTGCATGACCTTGATGGTCGAGTCGAACTCCTCCTGGAACTTCGCCTGCTCCTGGTCGCGCCAGGTCTGGGCGAGCGTCGCCATGCGGTTCGAGATCATCGAGGTCATGCCCTGAAGGTCGGTATTGAACTTCTTCAGGTCGTGCGCGAAACGACGGAGTTCTTGGGGATCGACAATCGCCTTGGCCATGTCGCGAGTGTACGACGAGCCCGTGGCTCGGGTCGATTCGAATGTCGCGCGAAAACCGAATCGCGGTCAGGTTCGTCCGGCGGCGGCCGGCGTGGGGGTGCGCAGGCGTCGCGACGACCAGCGATCCCATTCGCGCAGATCCCAGATGATGCACTCTCCCCAGGCGCCGGTGACGGCGAGGTAACGGCCGTCGCGGGAGAGCGCCGCATCGGTCATGTCACTGGAGGGAAATGGATTGAACTCGAAGAGCACGCGTTCCGTGACCGTGTCCCAGACCCGAATCGCGCCGTCGGATGAGGATGCGTAGAGGAGAGGATTCGTCCCGGGCTCCTGCGGCAGCCATCCGACGCGGGTGATCAGCCCGAACGCCCCCTGGAGAACGGCGCGGACCTCAAGCGTTTCGGGATCGCGCAACTCGACCCAGCGAAGCCAGGAGCCGACCGCGATCGTCTTGCCGTCCGGGCTGTACTCGGCCGACCAAGGCGTCGCGCTGTCGGTCGAGCGGGCTGCGAGCTCGGTGCCGTCGACGGACCAGATGCGGATCATGCGATCGCGGCAACTGGTGGCGAGTCGCGTCCCATCCGGTGACCAGTTCACGCTGATTGCCTGATGAATCGTGCTGAGCTGGAGCGTCACGAGCACCGCGAGCGACGGCACATCGAGGATCTTCGCCGATCGATCCCGGCAGAGCACCGCGAGTCGACGGCCGTCCGGAGAGAAGACGACGCTCTGCGAGGAGGTCGGATCGACGCCGGTGAAGGTGGCGATCGGCGAGCCATCGCGGGCATCGGAGAGCCAAAGTCGTCCGTCGTCGGCTGCGCTCACGAAGAGCCGCCCGTCGGGCGAGAAGCCCACTTCCTTCGTGCGCTCCGTGTGCTGCGGCGGACGGGCCCGAACCGCACCCGTCTGGGCGTCGAGCAGCAGCGTCTGGCCGAATCCGTCGCCGACGGCGAGCGTCCGACCGTCGGGGCTGAAGTCACAGCTCGTGCGTCCGTCGAGTTGCGGACCGGCCACGCCTCCCGCGCGATCGTCGATCGCCCAGACGCGCAGCACGCCGCCAGGATGTCCGTTCAGGGCGAGGTTGCGCTCGGGAACGAAGAGCGTCTGGGTGTTGCCCTCGGGATGGGAGCCGACGCGGCGGCGCGTCTCCGTTCGCCGATCCCAGCGGTCGATCGTCCACCAGCCGCTCACGAGAATCGAGTCGTCGCGCGGATCGACGGCGACCTCGCGCGGCGTTCCGTTCATCGCGTCGATGAAGTCCGCCTCGATGCCGGTCTCGAGATTCCAAATGCGCACGAGCCGCTCGCCACCGACGGTATAGCCGAGCGTGCCGTCGGGATGCACCGCGAGCGCGGAGACGCCGCCGCCGAAGTGCCGCCCGATCTGCCGCGTCTGGCCGGTGCGGAACGCGTGGGTGAAGACGAAGTCGTCGACGCGGGCGAAGAGAACGCTGTCGTCGTCGATGAAGGCGATGCGGGCTGCGGTGCGCGGTTGGGTGATGCTCCAGCGCTCGCCCGTGGCCCGATCGACGACGACGACCTCGCCCGACTCCGCGGTCAGGGCGATGAGATCGCCGCGCACCGCGATGTCCCGGACCCGCTGGCGGAGCGGAGCGATAGTGACCGCGTCCTCGGCGAGCGAGCTGGCCGGCTCGAGCGAGGGAAGCGTTACGCAGGCGACTGTTCCGTCGTGGCCGCCGACATAGAGAAGGTCGCGAAGTGGATCGCACTCGATTGTCTGCGCACCGTTGTCAAAGAGGCGATCAGCAACGAACTGGCCATCGAGGTCGCTCACCGTCACGCATCCGTCCACGCTTGCCGAGACGACGAGATCCATGCTCGGGACGAAGGCCAGGCCGGTGATGTCGCCATCCTGGGCGACCCATTCGATGCGACGCGGATGCCGCGCCGCGATCTCGCGCTGGGCCCAGAGAAGCGGGACATCGACGCCGTCGGCTGCGCTCTCGCCGCTCCGACGCCCAAGGACGCCCTCGGCCGAGGCGATGCTGCCGCTTCGGGCGAGAAGCCGGGCCTGTTCGAGTTGGCTCGCGTCGAGCTCGATCGCCAACTCGCGTCGGGCAAGCTGGGCCCGCGCAGAGGCTTCCGACTCGCGCTTGGCAAGCTCGGTCAGCCGACGGGCCTCGACGGTCGAGCGCACGGCAATGGCGACAATCGCAGCGAGCACGACGATCGCGAGGGCGAGCGGCCAGCGATGGCGATTCGCCTGTCGCCAGAGCACATAGAGCGTCGCGTCGGCGCGGGCCGAGACGGGCTCGCCGCGGAGGTGCCGTTCGATGTCCGCCGCAAGATCGGCGACCGACTGGTAGCGGCGGCGCGGTTCCTTGGCGAGGGCGGTGCGTCCGATCGCGTCGAGGTCGCCGCGGAGGGAAGGGTCGAGCGAACTGAGGGCCGGCGGCTCGGCCTCGCGCAGCGCCGTGATCGCCTCGGCGAGGCCTTTGTTTTTCAATTCATAGGGGCGCCGTCCGGTGAGCAATTCATAAAAAATGACGCCCAGCGCATAGACATCGGTCCGAACATCGACGGCGTCCGGATCGCCCGAGACCTGCTCGGGACTCATGTAGCTCAGGGTGCCGACGAGCTGGCCCGGGCTGGTCAGGACCGTCGCGGCGTCCCACGCGTCACCGAGGACGCGGGCAACCCCGAAGTCGAGCACCTTCGGTCGACCGAGCGCCGCATCGCCGGTCGCATCGGGCTCCGGGTCCGCGAGGAGAATGTTGCTCGGCTTCAGATCGCGATGGATGACGCCGCGGCGATGGGCGAAGCTCACCGCTTCGCAGACCTGGAGGAAGAGCCGAAGTCGATCCCGTCGGTCGAGTCCGCGTTCGAGGACCGCAGCGACGAGCGGCTTGCCGCGCACGAGTTCCATCGCGATCCACGCTGGGCCCTCGCCGATCTCGTCGCCGAAGCCCGCCTCATGGATGTGGGCGATGCCCGGGTGCTGGAGACGGGCGAGCACCTCGGCCTCAAGGGCGAAGCGTCGAAGGGCGTCGTCGGCGTCGGTCGCGCCGACCCGCAGGGCCTTCAGCGCGACGAGCCGCCGCGGGGTGACCTGCTCGGCCTCGTAGACGGTCCCCATCCCGCCCTCGCCGATCGTTCGGATGATGCGGTAGCGCCCCTGGAGGACCGGCGGCCGCTCCAGGCGTCCTGGCGTTCGACGAGCCGCAATGTCAAGTACAGCGCGGACGCCACCGCCGGTCGCGAAGCCACCCTCGCGATCGGCCTCCGGCGCGCCCTCGGGGTCATCCTCGGCCAGCATCCTCGTGACGGCGGCGCGCAAGAGGGCGTCCTCGCCGCAGGCGAGATCGAGGGCCGGTCCACGCTCCTCGCGCGGGAGGTCGCAGACCTCGAGGAAGATGTCCAAGGCGGCCCGGACCTGATGGGGTCGCTGGCCGTCGGGCGACGCGGCGGTGCGCGTCTGATCGACGCGGCCTCCATCGCCCATGCCCGCGTCGGGCGGGAGGGGCGACGGCGACACCGATTCCTGCCTGTCGCTTGAAGAGCCAGCCACGCCACGAAGGTACACGGGTTCGGCCGGGAATCCAACGGCAGGCTCCAACGGGTGGCCATTCGCCTGAGGCCCGCGAGGATGGCCCGCTCGACAGGGGCGGAGATTCTGCGAGACTCCGCTGCGCCCGGCGGTTGCCGTTCGCGTGGAGGACTCACATGACGATTCGCCGCCATCCGCTGACGAGTTCTCGGGCGACGCCAGGGCTCCGGCCCGATCTGGAACTCGCCGACCGGCTGGAGCGGTCGGCAAAGGCCTGTTCGGATCCGGCCGGCGGGGCCGCGCCGCTCGCCGCGCTCGCCGAGCGGTTCTACGAGCGTCTCTTCGCCCGCGCCCCGCAGGTGCGGCCGATGTTCCCGGCCGACATGACGAAGCAGCGCGAGAAGTTCGCCCAGATGCTCGAGCAGGTCATCGCCAACCTCCGGAGCGCCGACGATCTCTCCGGGCCGCTGCGCGAGCTTGGCGCTCGGCATGTCGACTACGGGGCCAAGCCGGTCCACTACCAGGTGGTCATCGAGGAGATGGTCGGCGCGATGCGGGACTGCGGCGGCGCAGCCTTCACCGCCGAGGATGCCGAGGACTGGCACCTCGCCCTCCGCGTCATCTCCGAGCGCATGATCGGCGGCCCGCTTCCCTGATGAGGCGCCGGCGCGATGTGGTCACGAGCCGAGCGCTTGGCGCAGCCACGCCCGCGCCGCTCGCCAATCGCTCTCGACGGTTCGCTCGCTGACGCCGAGCGTGCGAGCACACTCCTCGACCGAGAGCCCGCCCAAGAAGCGCAGCTCGACGACCTTGTAGCGACGCTCATCCGCCGCGGCGAGCGCCTCGAGGGCCTCGTGCAGGGCGACGAGCGCGTCGCCATCGCGATCCTCGGCAGCGAGACCGGCCATGACGCCCGTGTCGAGTTCGCGCTTTCCGCGGTCGCCTCCTCGCTTGGTGGCCTTCCGTCGGCGGGCGTGGTCGGCGAGGATCTGCCGCATGGCGACCGCGGCGATCGCCAGGAAGTGCTCCCGGTCATTGGCGGCTTCCTGCATCTGGAAGAGCCGCATGTAGGCCTCGTGCACGAGAGCCGTGGGTTGGAGCGTGTGCTCGACGCGTCCCTGCAGATAGGAGCCGGCGAGCGCACGCAATCGTTCATAGACGAAAGGCAGCAAGCGCTCCGCAGCCATCGGGTCGCCCGCCGCCGCTGCCTTCAGCAGGAGCGTGGCTTCGTGCGGGTCCTGTGGTCCGGAATGATTCATACGGAAACTCCCGCCTGTGCGCCGCCGCTCACGGCGCCTGGACGGCCGACGAGGGCCGCCCGAACGATCTCGATCGGATGAAATCCGCGCCGGGCCGCGCCATCGTGAATCTGATGTCGGCAGCTTGTGCCCGGTGCGCAGATGGTCGCGTCGGGCGACTTGGCGATCGCGGGCAGGATGCCGAGACCGTTGTCGAGCTGGGCGATCGCCATCGAGAGGTCATAGCGATCGGAGGTGAAGCCGAAGGAGCCGGCCATGCCGCAGCAGCCGGTCCGGAGCACCTCGAGCTTCTTTCCATAGATCCGCCGAAGAAGCGAGGCCGAACTCTCCACGCCCCAGAGCGCCTTCTGGTGACAGTGGCCGTGCAGAAGGAGGTGCGATTCGCTCGGTTCAAACGCCGGCCTGACCGGGTGGGCATCCCACGAGCGCTCGAGAAACTCCTCGACAAGCCAGCTTCGCGCGGCGAGTCCGGCGATCGCCTCGCGAGGCACATGCATGCGAAGCTCGAGCCAGTCATCCTTGATGGCGGAGAGGCAACTCGGCTCGAGTCCGAGCAGCGCGACGGCACGCTCGCGCTCCATCGCATCGAGGATCGCTTGCGCGGTCGCAGCGCACAGCTTCCGCGCTCCGGACAGATTGCCGGTCGAGATCATCGCCCGTCCGCAACAGCCGAGGTCAGGCATGACCACGCGATAGCCAAACGCGCGAAGCACCTCGACGGCGGCCTCGGCGATGTGCGGTTCGTTATATGTTGAAAAACAATCCGCAAAAAGAAGGACCGTCGGCGCCGATTCGCTTGGCGCGGAGCGATCGCCCGGGCGCAGCCGGGTGAAGGCCGATGCCGCGAAGGGCGGGAGGCTGCGCCGCCGATCGATTCCAAGGAGCGCCTCCATGATCGTCCGCACCGGCCCGAGCTGGCCGAGCGCGTTGGCGAGCGGCGCCATCATCGAGCCCATGCGGTTGAGGAAGCGAACGGCGCCGAACGCGCGGGCTTGAAGCGGAAGTCCCTCTCGGTCGGCGCGCTGGGCGAGATACTCGGCCTTCAGTTTCGCGATGTCGACATTGCTCGGACACTCCGCCTTGCAGGCCTTGCAGGAGAGGCAGAGCCGAAGCGTCTCGTGGACCTCGGGATCGTTCCACGAGGGTGTGCGGCCGTCAGGGGAGAACTGGCCGGACACGGCGAGCCGCAGATGATTGCCGCGGCCGCGCGTCGAGTGGCGCTCGTCGCGAAGGGCCTGGTAGCTCGGGCACATCGTCCCGGCGCTCATCCGTCGGCAGAGTCCGGCGCCGTTGCACATCTCGACGGCGTGACCGAAGCCATGCTCCTTCTCGTAGGTGAAGTGCGTCGTCTCCGCAGCGCCGCCGAAGATCGCCGCGTCGTCGAGGGTAAGGGTGCGTTCGGCCGGCCGCACGCGCAGTCGCTCCGTCAGCGTCGACGGATCGGTCCAGTCGACCTTGTTGCCCGGATTCATGCGATTGGTCGGATCCCAGATCCGCTTGATGGTCCGCATCGCATCGCAAAGATCCTTTCCGAAATAGCGTTCGGCGAGGAACGATCGCGAGCGTCCCGACCCATGCTCGCCGGAGAGCGCTCCCTTGTGGCGCACGACGAGATCGGTGATCTCTTCGGCGATGGCGACCATGCGCGCCCGGTCCTCCTCGTTCTTCAGCGTCAGGAGCGGGCGAATGTGCAGGCAGCCGACGCTGGCGTGGGCGAAGTAGGCGGCGAAGGTGCCGTGCTTGGCGAGGATCGCCTTGAAGCTTCGAATGAAATCGGGCAGCTCGCGCGGATCGACTGCGGTGTCCTCGACGAAACCGACCGGCCGTCGATCGCCGGGAAGGGCGTGGAGCAGCGGCTCGCATGCCCGCCGAAGCGTCCACGCCTTGCGCATGGCGACGGGATCGGTGAGGCACTCGATGGGGGCGTCGGGCAGCTTCGCCGCGAGCTCGGCGAACTTCTTTTCGATATCGCCGGGGCGGTGTCCAAAATATTCAACATACATGACCGCCCCGAGCGGCCGCCCCGAACGGGGCTGGGGCATGAGGCCGACATAGCCGGAGTACTCGGTGTTCTGCCGGGCGAGTCCGATGATGGTGTCGTCGACCAGTTCGACCGCCGCCGGCTCCGTCGACAGCATGATCCGAAGGGCGTCCAGCGAGGCGTCGACGGAGTCGAATCCCGCGATCGCCAATCCGGTCTGCGTCGGCGCGTCGACCAGGCGAAGCTCCGCGGAAAGGATCGTGCAGAGGGTGCCCTCGCTGCCCGTCACGAAGGTCGCGAGATTGACGCGATCGAAGGTCCCGGGCGTGCTTCGCTCGAGCTGATCGAGAAAGAGATCGAGGTTGTATCCGTCGACATGCCGGACGATGGTGGGGAAGCGGCGACGAATCTCCTCGCGAAGCGGAAGGGCGATCGCGGCCATCGCCTCGGCGATTGAGCGCTGTGCCGGGTCGCGTTCGCAGGAGCCTTCCTCGAGCCGATGGGTCGTGCCGTCGGGAAAGATGACATCGAGGCCGAGGACATGCTCCACGCATCGGCCGTAGAGGATCGAGTGAGCGCCGGCGGAGTTGTTGCCGATCATGCCTCCGATGTTGTTGTGTCCGCCCGTGTTCGGATCGGGCGCAAACATGAGGCCGAGCGGACGCAGGTGATCGTTGAGCTGGTCGAGGACGACGCCCGGCTCGACGCGACATCGTTTCGCGGCGAGGTCGACGGCGAGGATGCCTCGGCAATGCGCGGAGAAGTCGAGGACGATCGCCTCGTTCACCGTCTGTCCGTTCAGGCTGGTGCCGCCGCCGCGCGGCAGGATCGGCAGGCCGCGTTCGGCCGCGTAGCGCATCACGACGACGGCGTCGGCCGGGGAACGAAGCACGACAACGCCGATCGGCTCGACCTGATAGATGCTCGCTTCGGTCGCGTAGAGCATCCGTTCCTGACGCCCGAATCGAACATCATCGAGTCCGAGCCGTCTGAGGTCCTCGCCGATGCGTCGGATCGCTTCTTCGCGATCGACGGTCCCCTCATTGGGGGATTGATTGGGGAATCCGCCGGCACGCGCGGTCGGCAGCACTGGGTGCAGTACTGGCTGCAGTACTGGGAGCGATATCGGCGGGGAGGGAGTGTGCTTCGCGGGTGAGACCATCGACGACGGAAGCGTACACCCCGTCCGCGTCCCCCGGCGAGTCCCGGCGGCCCGATTGAGGAGGTAGCTTCCGGAGGTGCGCCGATCCGAGGCGCGGTACGCTCCTTCCATGCTTTCGAATGCTCCCCGCCGTGACTTTCTGAAGACGACGCTCGCTCTCACGCTCGCAGGAGGCCCTTTCGGCGCCATGGCCGCCGCAACTCCGCGGAGATCGCGACAGGGGACTTCGAAGAACGGCAAGCTCGCCGTCGCCAAGATCGCCTGCGGCGGCATGGGGGGCTCGGATCTCGGGCAGGTCGCCTCGCACGCGTCCGTCGCGATCGTCGGACTCTGCGACATCGACCGCGGCATCCTCGATCGCGTCGGCAAGGATGACAAGGGGAACGATCCCTTCAAGGAGACGCCGAAGTTCCAGGATTGGCGCGAGATGCTCGCGACGCTTGGCGATCGTGTCGACGCCGTCTGCATCTCAACGCCGGACCACACCCATGCGATCGCTAGCATGAAGGCGATCGAGCTCGGGAAGCATGTCTATACACAAAAGCCCCTTGCCCGCTCGGCGGGGGAGAATCGCATGCTGGCCGACGCCGGCAAGGCGCATCCGAAGATCATGACGCAGATGGGCACGCAGCGTTCGGCGACGCCCGAACGGCGACTCGCATACAAGTTGGTCGAGCAGGGGGTCGTCGGCCGCATCAAGGCGATGCACGCCTGGACCGATCGTCCGGCGGGCTGGTGGCCGAGCGGCAAGTCACGCGCTGAGGGAAGCGATCCCGTTCCCGCGGGGGTCGCGTGGGATCTCTGGCTCGGACCGGCCCCGAACCGTCCCTACAAGAACGGCCTCTACCACGCCTTCAACTGGCGCGGGACGCGCGATTTCGGTACAGGCGCATTTGGTGACATGGCATGCCATATTTTGGATATGCCGTTTTACGCTCTTGGACTTGGCTACCCGACGACCGTGCAGTGCGACGCGCCGGACTCCACCGACGATCAGTTTCCGAACCAGGAGACGGTGCGGATGCGCTTCGCTGCGACGCCGCGCACCGCCGCTGATGGCCTCGAACTCGTCTGGTACGACGGTGGCCGCCTTCCGGACTTCAAGTCGCTTGGCCTCCCCGAGACGCTCGCGCCGAGCGATCGCAAGGAGAAGGACGCCCACGGCTGCCTGCCCCTGCCGCGCGACGGCGCCGTCATTCTGGTCGGCGAAGGTGGACTGCTCGTGATTCCGATCCAGCATCAGGAGCCCTACGCGTTCCTCGACGGGAAGCGGAAGGACTTCGAGAACACCGAGAAGGCGACCAACCACTGGCATGATTGGGTCGACGCCTGTCTCGGTGTCGGCCAGCCGCGCGCGCCCTTCCAGACAGCGGGTCTGCTCTGCGAAGCGCTCTCCGTCGGTGCGGTCGCCTCTGAGTATGTCGGCCAAGCGCTCCGCTACGACTCCAAGGCGATCGCCTTCGAGGGAGTCGCGGGTTCCGCCGAGCGGCTCAAGCCGACCTGGCGTACCGGTTGGTAAGGCACACATCCGCGGCGGCCAGCGCTTCCGTTCGCCGCTGAGGTAGATTGCCGTCCATGGCTGACCTGCGCGACGGTTCGGGGCTTGGGCAACGCGACGACGCCCGGCGGGCGCTCATTCTCGTGGATGACGGAGGCGGCCAGTTCGGTCCGCTCTGCGATCTCCGTCCGGCGTTTGGGCTTCGCACCGGCGTCCACACGCACGCGGAGCGGCTCGCGGAGCGACTGGGGGGCACCATCGTTGGCTCTCGGGTCCCCGAGCGACTCGCTGAGGTGGTCGCCGCATCGACCGGTCTCGCCGCGAACCGAGTGATCGAGGGCGACGCGCACCGAATCGGGGAAGGCGATTCCTTTGCGATCGTGAACGGCCGCTTGGTTGCGACACCCGCGCAGATCGCGCTCTGTCGCGACTTTCTGGATGGCGGCGGGCGCGGCTCGCTCGTGACCGCCGATGGGACGCTTGTCGCAGCGTGCCTTGGCGAGTCCGATGCCCGTGCGTTTCTGACGACGGGCAGATTGCCTGCGGGGCAAGTGAAATCCATCGCAACGGCGAGTTTCCTCGAGCACCCCTGGGACATTCTCGATGGACTCGGCGCAGCCATCACCGAGGACATCGAGCGCATCCGGACTCACGCGCCAAGCGCGTACCGCACGATCGCCGCGGACGACCCGCGGCGCATGGGATCGCACCCGGTGCTGGTACACACGAGCGCCACCGTTGCTCCCTTCGTCGTCTTCGACGCGAGTACGGGACCGATCATCGTCGGGGAGGGGGCGACGATTCGACCCTTCGCGGTGCTCTGCGGCCCCTGCGCGATCGGGCGCGGATCGACGATCGCCGATCGATCGCTCATCAAGTCGAATACGACCTGCGGACCGCAATGCAGGCTTGGCGGCGAGGTCGGAGGGACGAGCATTGTCGGATGCTCGAACAAGACGCATGACGGTCACCTCGGCGACAGCGTCATCGGCGAGTGGGTCAACCTCGGCGCTGGGACGGACAACTCCAATCTCCTGAACACCTATGGTGAGGTCCCCGTGCGTCTCGAGCCCGACGGCCCGCGACAGCGCTCCGGCCGCATCTTTCTCGGGGCGATCATCGGCGACCATGTCAAGTGCGCAATCGGTACGCGGCTCATGACCGGCACGGTGATCGGCACAGGGGCAATGATCGCGGCGAGTTCGCCGCCGCCTTCGACCGTCGAGCGTTTCGCGTGGATCACCGACGATGGCGCCCGCCGATATGCGCTACCGAAGTTCGTCGAGGTCATGCGCACGGTCATGCGGCGGCGGTCGCTCGAACCGAGTGCGGCGTATGTCGCCGCGGTCGAGCGTCTGCACGCATCGTTGCCATCCTCGGACGGAGCGGGGCGATGAGCAGGCGACTCTATCTCATCGACGGCTACGCCCAGTTCTTTCGGGCCTATCACGCGATTCGATCGGGGCTCACGAGCCCGGTCACGAACGAGCCGACGAACATGACCTTCGGCTTCGTCGGCATGATGCTGAAGATCCTCCGCGACGAGCGTCCGGACTATCTTGCGGTCGTGCTCGATGTCTCCGGCGACCGCGGAACCTTCCGGTCCCAGATCTACCCCGAGTACAAGGCCCATCGGCCGCCGCCGCCCCAGGACTTCTCGCCGCAGGTCGATCGCTGTCTCTCGCTCCTGCCCCTCTTCGGCGTGCCGACCTATGGCTGCGAGGGCATGGAGGCGGATGATGTGATCGCGACGATGGTCGATCGGCTTCGGCGCGAGGATCCGGAACTCGAGATTCGAATCGTCAGTAAGGATAAGGATCTCGGTCAGCTTTTGGACGAGCGCGTGCACCTGTACGACGTGCACACTGGGCAGGCCCTCGGCACGGAGGAATTATTTGAAAAGAAGGGCGTGAAGCCGTCGCAGGTCGTCGACATGCTCGCGCTCATGGGCGACACCGTCGACAATGTGCCCGGCGTTCCGGGCATCGGGCCGAAGACGGCGGCACAGCTCGTGACGGAGTTCGGATCGCTCGACGCGCTCCTCGCGCGCGTCAACGAGGTGAAGGGAAAGCGAGGCGAGGCCATCGCTGCGGCCCGCGACGCGCTTGCGCTCTCGCGTCGGCTTGTCGAGCTGCGACGCGACTGTCCGGTGAGCTTCGCGCTCGACGCGATGCGCGTCGAGCCAGCGCGGCTCAATGTCCGTGGGCTGCTCGATGCGATGCGGGAGCTTGGCTTTCATCGGCATCAGGAGGACCTCAAGGCGATCGCCCGGGCATATGGCAGTGCCGCCGATGCAGCGGTCGGCGCTGATCCGGCACGCCCGGCAAGCCCCACGCGGGCGGGTGGGCGCGGTCGCTCGGAGGACTCGGCCGAGGGAACGCTCTTTGGTTTGGTGGCGGGAGAGGGTGGCGAAGGCGACGATCGAGCGGCGGCGAGCGCTGCGCTCGTCCGGTCACTGCCCGCGGGCGCGTATCGCGCTCTGCGGACGCCGGAGGAGATCGCCGCCTGGTTGGCCGAGGCCAGGGCCGCCGATTGTGTGGCGATCGATACCGAGACCGACGGACTCATCCCGCGCAGGGCTCGCCTCGCGGGCATCTCGCTCTCGTACGCCGAGGGAACGGGCGCCTATGTGCCGTTCCGCTCGCCGGCTCCGGAAACGCATTGCACGCCGGAGTCGGCCGCCGAGGCGCTGCGTGCGTTCCTGTGCGACCCGAGCGTTCGCAAGATTGCCCATAACCTCAAATTCGACTGGAATGTCCTGCGACATGCCGGTCTCGCGGTCGCCGGAGTCGTGGCCGATTCGATGGTCGAGAGTTATCTCGTCGACTCGACGCGATCGAGCCACGGTCTCGACGCACTCGCGGAGAATCTCCTCGGCTATCGCACGATGCCGATCTCGGCGGTGCTCGCGGCCGCGCCACGGATCGACGGAGGCGAACCGACCTTCGATCGCGCTCCGCTCGAGCTCGCCGTGCCGTATGCGGCCGAGGATGCGGACATCGCGCTGCGGCTGCACCGCCACCTTGCCCCGCGCATTGACGCCATGCATCTCCGCAGGCTGCACGACGAGGTGGAGCTGCCGCTCGTTGAGGTGCTTGCCGAACTCGAGTGGAACGGCATCGTGGTGGACCCGGTCGAGCTCGACCGTCAGCGCGATGCGATCGCCATCCGCATCGAGGGGCTCCGGACCGAGATCGCGTCCATGGCTCCCGTTCCGTTCAATCCCGACAGTCCGAAGCAACTCGCGGCGGTGCTCTTCAACGCGCCCGGGGCGGAACCGCCGGGGCTCGGCATCAAGCCGCTCAAGAAGACAAAGACCGGCTATTCGACGGATGTCGAGGTGCTTGAGAAGCTCGCCGAGGATCCGTCCGTCGAGACGGAGCTTCCTGCTCGGATCGTCGAGTATCGGCAGCTCACCAAGCTCGTCGGGACCTATCTTGTCGCGCTGAAGGATGCGATTCTGCCGGAGACCGGTCGCATTCACGCTCGCTTTCATCAGACCGTCACGGCCACGGGACGGCTGAGCTCAAGCGATCCGAATCTCCAGAACATTCCGATTCGTACGGAAGTGGGACGGGCGATTCGCAAGGCATTCGTCGCATCTCCGGGCTGCATGCTGCTCGCCGCGGACTATTCGCAGATCGAGCTGCGCATGCTCGCGCACCTCTCGGAGGATCCGGCGCTTATCGAGGCCTTCAGGCAGGGCATGGATATCCATACGGCGGTCGCCGCGGAGGTCTTCGGCGTTGCGCCGGAGGCGGTGAGCGCCGAGATGCGAACCACGGCGAAGATGGTGAACTTCGGCATCGTCTACGGCATCACGGCCTTCGGACTCGCGCGGCGCTTGGGCGGCGGGACGAGTCGGCAGCGGGCACAGCAGATCATCGACGACTACCGGGGCCGCTTCGCCCACATCGGCGCGTTTCTCGCGCGATGTGTCGAGCGGGCCCGAGCGCAGGGATATGTCGACACAATCCTCGGCCGTCGAAGACCGACGCCGCAGGTGCATTCGGCACAACCGCAGGAGCGAGCTTTCGGCGAACGCATCGCGATCAACACCGTCGTACAGGGAAGCGCGGCGGACCTCATCAAGGTCGCGATGGTGCGCCTCCACCGTTCGCTCCCGCTGCGCGTGCCTCGGGCGAGGATGCTGCTTCAGATCCACGATGAACTCGTCTTCGAGGCGCCCGCTGAGGACATCGCGTCGCTTCAGGAGCTGGTTCGGTCGGAGATGGAGGGAGCGATGGAGCTGCGCGTGCCGCTGAAGGTCGAGTGCGGGAGCGGCCCCAATTGGTGTGCGTGCTGACGGCACAGACCGATCTCGACGAGCACGCCGGCGGAGGCGGGCTGTGGTGCGATCTGCAAGTGATCTCGTCTTCGTCCGCAGTGATCTTCTGTTCTCTACGCTCGGCCTGTTGCTTTCTCATCGAAGCCGATGTCGACGACCAGTGAAGCGTCGAATCCCGTCCCCGACTCATTGGGATAGCCTCGCTGATTGCTGACCACACGAGTGCCGGCAACGGTCAGCGACGAGGATCGATGCGTATGGCCGTAGATCCAGAGGAGTGGCTGGGCGGACGCGATGAGATCATCGAGATCGGACGCGAACGCTGCGGAGAGCGGGTCGTTGCGATAATGCGGCGCGATGGCCTCGCGGGTCGGCGCATGATGCGAGACAATCACCGTCGGCAACTCCGCTGGCGTGCTGGCCGCCAACCATCGCTTGGCGTTGTCATGCCAGCCCCGCGTGTCCTCGGGCCGAAGGCACCGATACGCGGGTTCGACCCGAACTCTGCGATAGTCGTTCAGCAGTTGGCCTGCGGTCGCCATGGCGCGCGGCCGGTTGCCGAGGAGAGCGAAATCGGTCCAGAGCGTGGTGCCGAGAAAGCGAACTCCGCCGATGTCAACGGCGGAGTTCTCCAGGAAATGGATTCCCAACGAATGCGCGCGATCCCGGAGTCTGTCAGTCAGCTTCGGGACCGAATGCCCGTAGTACTCATGATTGCCGGCGATGTAGACGCAGGGAACGCTCGGAAAAGCGCGGGCTGCCCACTCGAGCCCGCTGAGGCCGACACCGATGTCTCCGGCAAGAATGACGATGTCCGCGTCCGCTGGCGGCGGCTCGAAACCGCCGAACTCAAGATGGAGGTCGCTGAGGATGCGAAGCCGCATGTGCCTGACTCACCTCTTCTGCCGAACGAGCTTGCTGGTGCACGCACGCCGGTGCAGCCGAGGCGATGGGCCTCGCGGGAATCGTAACTCCGCATCTGGGTGTCGGCATGAGCGACACGTGCGCTGGATCAAGCGTTCGATTGTGTACGGACTTGCGAGACTCCGGATCGCGTTGCATGACGCCTGGTCGCGGCCCGCTCAGTCAGGTCGCAGCGGTGGACCAGAGGGGCTGGCCACGAGCGTCTCCCCGCAGTAGAGGCACTCCGATCTCGAAGCAAGGCTTTTGCGTTGGCACTTTGGGCAGACCGACCATTGGCGCGACTCGTTGTCGGCAAGCGCTGCAGTCAGTTCGGAGCGAAACTCGTCGTCGGAGAGGCCAGTGTGCCGAGCCAGCAGTTCGAGCGCTACATCGAGCGCCACGGCGAGCGAGTTGACTCGCGCCTCCAGCTCTGCAACCCGGCGCAGCGCATGCTCGGCACGGTCGGAGGTGCGGCTGAGACTTGACTGCTGGTCAGCGAGATCCTGCTGCTGACGAAGGTTCCAGATGAGGTCGATGAGTCCCATGGGCGAGGCTCGTGAGTGGTGCGAAGGGCAGGTCCACCGAACGACTTTCAGCTATGCCGCACAGACGAGCGGGCAGGGCCGTAGGTCTCGCGGAAATCATTACTCCGCAGGTGCGTGTCGGCATGAGCGATTCGTTGGGCGGGCTTGTTGTCGAGCGTGCCGCATTCGGCGCAGCGACAATTGGGAGAAAGCGGATATCCGCAATTGCGGCATCCGCCGCCAGTGCGGAAAGGGGACCTACGAATTGCTGCGGCCAACCAATGAACCGCCATCGACACAGCCGTCCAGCACGCGATGTTCCCAAGAAGTCCAGGCCAGATGGGTTGGTACGGCAGAAGCACCGCAGCCGGACCGTCGATCGTCTGTCGCTGATCCGCGAGAACGAGCGCGGATTGGACTTGGAGCACCGGTCCGGCGGTGCCGCTGAAGCGGAGCGAGGTGGCGGAGCCCCGCAAGCAGCGGAATGGCCAGCCCGACGAGGACGATGTGAGAATCGTGATATGAGGGAGGGGCGACGAACGCGAACCCGCGCACCAAATCTCGTGGGTGGCAGCGCCGAAGCCGATCCAAGTCGCGCCGTCGTTTACGGTGCCTGCGGGCTGCAGCCCGTGTGATGCTCGCTCAGCAGCGGCCGTAGCCGAGTCGATTCTCGTCCATCGCGATGTGGAAGCGCCAACGGCGCACATCACAGCAGGCGTGGCAGCTATCAGGAGTGAGGCTGCGGCGCCCGCGAGCAGATGCAGCGAGACGACTGTGAGACGCGTGGATGATCGACGCATCCGGATGGATCCACCGAACGACCTTGAGCTTTGCCGCATACACGAGCGGCCAAGGCCGTAGGCCTCAAGGAAATCTTAGCTCCGAGCGTGCGTGTCGGCATGAGCGATGCGTTGGGCAGTTCTGTGCCAACGACCCGCAACGCGGACGATGCACCAAAGGGCGGCTCCCGCCGGATAGGCGATGAAGCCGGCCATGAGCACTCCAATCGAGGAAAATGCCGATGATAGTCCCGCGGTTGAGCGAGAGGCCGGTGCTCCGCCGTACAGCCAGTCAACATAGACGCCGATCGTTAGGACCAGAATCGTGAGCCCAGCAGCGGCGAGACCTGCGGCTAGGACGGCGCGAGGGATCGAACGCTGGAACGCGCTCGCGCAACCGAAGGCAGCACAGCCAGTGGCGACGACGACCATTGAGTGCGGCAGCGTTTGCAGCGGACCGAAACCAAGCGTGCGGACTTGAAGAGCGAGCGCGACAGCGCCGAGCGCGACGCAAGAGGCGGCCAGAACCGCGAGCGCGAGGAAACAGGAGATTGGCTCGGCGGGGGGCGGCGTGCGCGACGCGAGCAAACCTGTCGCGTCTGCGCGGTCGGGAGGAGATGGCTGGTCTGGCGGGACCATTCCTGGAATCTGCCTAAGGACTTTGAGCTATGCCGCACACACGTGCGGCCGAGGCCGTAGGCCTCGCACAAGAGTCTAATACGCGTGGGTGTCGGCATGAGCGATGCGTTAGGTCGCCTTGTCGGGGCCGTTCCGCAGGTCGATTGCGCGCTCCGTTGAGGTCCCCGCATGCCGCGTCCCGGCTGGACGGAGCAATGAGGGGTCGGCTTGGCGGTTGTGCGGCGGTGCTTGGAGTGCGCCGGCCAAGAGGGCCGCCAACATGAGCAGTCCATACGCGAGCGGCACGATATGTCCGGACGGATCTCGGCCCGCAGCGAGCCCGAGGACGGGACTGACGAGGATGATCAGCAGCAGCAGAACGGTGCCGACCAGTCCCCAAGTCCGGCCGCGTCGGAGACCGATGGCGGTCACGAGCCACGCGAGCCCTGCGGCACTGGCGACCGTTGCCGCTCCCGTCCAGAGCGGTGAGATGAAGACCGCGAGCAATTCAGGTGACCCTGCGGCAGCACGACCAAGGGAAAGGAGCGAGGCTGCGGCGAGAAAATGGAGAAGTGAAACGCCGATGTTGCAGACCGCGACAAATCGGTAAGGCCACGGAACCGAGACGGATCTAGCAGGCCGCTAAGGAACTCGCTTCGAAGGCGAGGGCGAGCCTGATGGGTCAGCCGCAAGGAGACGCGACGAAGCGATATTGGCCGAAATACCGCGAGTCGCGTCGACGCCGCGTAAAACTAATGACCGCATGGGGTCGACCTAACGTTCGCGCTAACCTGCCCGCAGAGGCGAGCGGCGTAAGCCCGGGCCGCAAGGATAGCTCGCGTGCTGCAGCCCGGGCTTGCGACGCTTGCCGTAGCGGGTCGGGTTGAGCGAGGGTTTAGGCATCGCTCGCTCGCGCCCGCCGCTTGCCCATGCCCGCAACCTGCTTGAAGCCTACGGCCTCATAGAACGGGATCATTGCCGGCGCGCAGGACAGGTAGATTCCATAGACATCTAGTCGCTCAGTCACGCGATTGAGCAGCTCAGTGCCGATGCCGCGGTTCCGATACTCGGGCCTCACTTCAAGCGCCGATATGTAGCCGCACACCGAGCGATCAGTCAGTGCTGCAACATAGCCGCAGATTCTCAGCGAGCTTGTTTCGCGGGCGACGATTGCGACAGAGCTGCCTTGCAGCATCTTAAGAAGCGTGCCGGCCCGTGGCTTAAAGTCCCAGTGCGCAAGCAGTCCTTCGAGGTCTTCTTCTTTCACCGAACCGTCGAAGTCTTCGTAGATCATAATGTTTGCTGTTGGGTCTAGCGTGCAAGGCTCAGCAGTTGGCGTTCAGAGCCGCCAGCGCCTAGGAACTGCGTTGTGTGATGCCTGACGACTGTGAACTGTCCCGCACGCACGTGCGGCCGAGGCCGTAGGCCTCGAGGAAATCATAACTCCGCACGTGGGTGTCGGCATGAGCGACATGTTAAGCTGTCACAACGAGAGTTCGCCGACGCGGGAATAGTGGTGGGGTGGTGAATCCGTCGTCGCTGACCGCGGACGCGCACTCCGTCGTCGCCGACCAGAACGATCGGTGTCGCGAGGCATTGAGCCGCGACATGTTGTTCCGTGACGCCGAATCGAAAGGTAACACGGCGGATCACCGTTCCCGCCGGGCGCGGAGTGTTGCAGATTGCACGATGCGCCGCGTCCGCAGTCTGGCGAACTGCCGTGCCCGAGAGTCGCGAAGTCTGGCGAACTGCCACCGACGCGACTTGCGCAACGTGATCGAACCAACCGCACAGATCTTGGCCGTTGCGCGTCACCGATCGTCAGTTCCGCGCTCTGCCAACCTTCCGCGTGCGACTCCGCGGCCGATCAGCCTAACGCTACCGTTCGCCGGGCCGCGGCGAACGATTTTGCGTTTCAAAGCCGCGCGACCCGCGGCTCCGTGTGCAGCGGATTGTTATGTGGAATTATAGGTTACACGCTCCGTCGCAGGTTGCCGTCATCGCATCATTGTACCGGGGACACAATTGTGCTCGCATCTTCTCGTCTGAGAACATCGTGAATTGTGACGAGCTGCGGCTCTGTTGTCGAGTAGCAATTTGTGTCACTCAGTGGGGTGGCCAATCGCCTTGCTGATGACGCCCGTTGAGGCCATCATCGCGACGATCAAAGGAAACATATGCATCATCATTTGGATATAGTCAGCACGGCCTTCGGTCACTGATTCTACGACCAGCGGCAAGGCGAAGGAAGCAGCCATTCCGGCCGTCAAAATGACCGCGTTGGTTGCGATGAGTTTTTTCTTTGCGGATTTAGTCATAAGGCGAACCTTCAGGCAACGAGTAAGATTTCAGGATCGGAGCATCAGCGTTTTAGCCACATAGCCACCGTGAGCTATGCCGCACACACCTGCGGCCGAGGCCGTAGGCCTCGCGGAAATCATAACTCCGCACGTGGGTGTCGGCGTGAGCGATGCGTTAGGTGGACCCTTGGGAGGTGCCACACTCCGGACACCGTTCGTTGGTTGAGCGAATGTCGTACCCGCAACTCGGGCAGGTACCCGGTGTCCGGTACCTGGATCGGTTCCAAACCGCCCAGCCGAGCATTACTGCACAAACTGCACCATGCCAGGCAAAGAAGGGCAGCGTACTGCCAACTAAGAACAGGTTCCCGCCGCGGTAGGCGTGGATCGCCACGGTCCGGGTTGGGGCAGCTCTCCAGTCGTTGACTGCACAAAGTGTTGTTGCGGCGGCCAAGACGCACACCAGTCGCCATGAGCGGGTGGCACCGAGCAGCAGGAGCAGTGTTGGAACCTCTGCCAGGAAGTCGGCGATGACTATGGTTCTGGGTGTCGGCGCGCCGATGTGCCCGGCGATCGTGTTCGCGAGTCCGAACCGCCAGGCCGAGGTCATGTGGAAGATCGCCCAGGCGGCCAGTGCGACGTACCAGCATCCCGGGACACGCCGAGGGTGAATGTGCAGTGCAATCGTGACGTAGATGAACCCGATCAGGGTGAAGCCCGGTCGTCCTATCGCCGACATTGCCGCCACCTGGATGTTCTCGGTGATCCAGCGGTCGGTGGCTGTGCCGAAGACACCAGTCAAGAGTTGATGGGCATGGGCCTCAAAGTCGACGCCTGCCAGGGCGCTGAATGCGAGCGTCGCGAGAACAAATGCCGATATCCAGCCGAGTCCGCTCCAACCGACGAGCTTGTGTGGATGAACGTCTGCGATGTTCCACCTAATGTGCGAGCTAAGCTGCCGTAGCGGGTCAGCTTGAGCGAGGGGTTAGGCCGCAACGCGCTACCGCCTGAGTTTGCGCACGACTGAAACAGCAAGCACAGCTGCGCGGCGACAGACAAATGACACTGTTGCGAATACGATTGCGAAGGTAAGGGGGATGACACTTCCGAAGGCGACTGTCATTCCGGTTACGAAGCCAAAGATGTACTCGGCGCGGTAAACGGGAAGGGCAACCGAGATGAGGAAGAGACCAGCGAACAAAGCCAGACTGACCTGTTCAGGGCCGAAGTGGAATGAGACAGCCAAAGTGGCACCGTATGCAAGCGAACCTGCGACACCAGCGGCAATTGTGGATGTCGGAGAGTTGCTGGGCTGCCTGCTGCGTAGTGAGTTGACGCGGAGGGCGACGATGATGCCCAGGAGCGGCAAGATGAGAAGCGAAAGCCAGTTCGAGAAGCCCGGCAAGTCGGCTCGGGCCAGGAAGTGATGCGTCTTGACTCCTCCGTTGAAGTGCTCCACGCCAACAAATGCAGCTGCAATCGCGGCTGCGGCCAGTGGAAGCATGAAAACAACGACTCGGAACGAAGACATGCGATCCGTGAGCGGTATGGTGCTGGCTTTGCGGCCTAACGACTTTGAGCTATGCCGCACACGTACGGACAGAAGCCAAATGACGCACCCAAGTGTACTCGCACGTGGGTGTCGGCATGAGCGATACGTTAGCTGGCCATTCCTATGCTTCGTCACGCGGCGTCAGATCCGTGCTCGCGGACAGGGCGAGAAGGGAGCTTGACCATCGGGCGCGACTCCTTGCTCTCTGCGATCTTGAGGGCCGCGAACAGCTCGTCGATGGAGCCGCCCGAGGCGCGGAAGATCTGCTCGCGGTTGCGGCGCACCTCGTCGATGATCTGGTCTTGCGGGCGCGGGTCGGACACGGTCATGGCTCCATGAGTTCCTCTGGCGTGCAGAGGACAGGCGGATCGTACCCGCGCGAGCGGAGGCAACGCTCGATCAGCGTGCGAGTCTTTGCGTTGGCTATGTGCTTGCAGTTCCAGGTGAGGAGGTAATCGATGCCGTTGTCGGCCGCCACGGCAATGTGAAGTGCGTCTACGGCGGCATTCCCCGGCACCGCCAGGTCGCTGATCAGGGCCTTGGCAAGCGACCGAGCGTTATCGGAGAGCTCGAGGAGCGGGAGCCCGTCGATCGCAGCGAGGCGTTGCTTGGCAGAACTGGGATCGCCGAGCGAGGCCTCTTGGACGACGATCTCCGAGACGAAGACCCGAAAGCCGGGCCGTGCGTTGCTCCACCAGTCGAGGGTGAGCTGTTGGTGCGCGGCGGTAACGACATCGCGACTGGGGCGCGAGGTGAGGTAGCTGATCACCGACGTCTCGTCGTAGACGGACGAGGCCATGCGGGCAATGCACACGCTCGCATCACCGTCGCCGATTGTGGGGCGCTGCGGTGGGATCAGCGATTCGTTAGGCAGACCCTTGGCGGGTGGCTTTCCAGGCCATGGCCAACTCGACGCGCCGCTCGGCGCAGTCCCGAAGGTACAGATTGATGAGGCTCTGGTAGGGGATCCCCTTGCGTTCGGCGAGCGCCTTGAAGTACTCAACCGTTTGAGAGTCGAGACGAATGGTCACTGGCTGCTTGAGCTTGCGTGCATAGGGGTTGCGGATGCCCTTGGAGAAGTCGTAGCTCTTTCTCATGGAGAGTTCCGGGTGAGGTATTCCGACCGCTCGCGCTTGTCGGCCTTGCGGGCGGAGATGATGCGGATGACAGAATCTGACTCGCGATAGCAGTGCACGACAACAAGAAGCCGAAGTCGCGAGCTCAGCCCGAGAAGGACGAAGCGGTCCTCGGCGTCCGAGTGGTCGGGATCGTGCACCAGGACGCCGTTCTCGTCGGCGAACGCGGTTGACGCTTCGTCGAAAGAGACGCCGTGCTTGGCTCTGTTGGACGCGTCCTTGCGGTCGTCCCAGTCGAAGCGGATCTTGCTCACACGAGTAGTGTACCGACGCCGTATGTACGCGGCAAGTGTTCGCGGCGAGGGTGTTCTCGCGCCGCGTATCGTGGGCTCTGGTCTGCCTAACGACTTTGAGCTATGCCGCACACACGTGCGGCCGAGGCCGTAGGCCTCGCACAAGAGTCTAACGCACGTGGGTGTCGGCATGAGCGATGCGTTAGGAAGACCTTGATG